>OGNM01001204.1_pt1 | contig 11946 bp, 8 predicted proteins | sample 1573441 | NCBI WGS metagenome assembly OGNM01 (sample SAMEA2581915, study PRJEB24529) | metagenome | biome: Human gut stool | place: China | collected 2011
TAAGATTATATGCCCTACATGATTGCCGTATCACTCGAAATGTCGGATGAACCATTTTTATTTATTGGGAGCTTTTGTATTATCGTATATCATCATTAGGCATTATAACCGACGTGTATAGATGTAACTAACATGAATAAAATGTCTTTTGTTAAATGAAACTTTGTTACTGTTTTTGGATTATATCGTATCACAATAATAGTATTAGTTTATCAAATTGAGAAGGTTAAAATAACTTTTAGGGTGAGTTGTCATAATCTTAATGCTTTTAAATACAGTTGATTACATATTTCCCTCCTTTTCTGGCATACCTGTTGCATTAATGAAAATGAATTTTAAATATAACATAATATGGAATTATTTACAATTGGTTTTGCAGTCTGTATGCTGATGGGTATGAGCTGCTTTTGGTTATTTGAGAAATGTATTGATTGGTTTGAAAACATTTAAACGAAAAGGAGGTAAAGACTTATGTACACAATGTTGCTTATAATGGGCTTTATCATGTTTGGTTATTTGATGTATGTATTGGTTAAACCGGAAAATTTCTAAAAAACATAATATCAAAAGGTTATCGAATAAAAATAATAAAATATGAATACAGAAATATTAGGTGTTATAGTGCAAATCGTTCTAATGGTAGTATTGAGTTATCCATTGGGAAAATATATTGCGAAAGTTTATAAAGGTAAGAAAGTTTGGAGTGATTTTATGAAACCGATAGAAAACTTAATTTTTCGGCTTTCAGGAATCAATTCTGAAGAAGAGATGAACTGGAAACAATTTTTGAGAGCTTTACTTGTCGTAAATGCCTTCTGGTTTGTATGGGGGATGGTTTTACTTGTAGTGCAAGGGTACTTGCCACTAAATCCGGATGGAAACATTGGCCAGACAGTACATCAGGCCTTTAATACTTGTATTTCTTTTATGGTAAACTGTAATGAACAGCACTATAGTGGTGAAAGTAACCTAACATATTTCACACAACTGTTTGTAATTATGTTGTTCCAATTTATTACTGCTGCTACGGGTATGGCTGCCATGGCGGGTATAATGAAAGCACTTGGTGAAAGAACTACCAGAACTATAGGTAACTTCTGGAACTACCTTGTACTGAGCTGTACACGCATCCTTCTTCCGTTATCGCTTGTGGTTGGTTTTATACTTATTACACAAGGAATTCCTATGGGATTTGAGGGTAAAATGGAAATAACTACTCTTGAAGGTTATTCACAGAGTATATCACAAGGACCTGCTGCAGCTGTTGTTCCCATCAAACAGTTAGGAACTAATGGTGGGGGCTATTATGGTGTGAACTCTTCACATCCGCTGGAAAATCCTACATATTTATCAAATATGATAGAATGTTGTTCTATTCTCATTATTCCGATGGCAATGGTATTTGCTTTTGGTTTCTATGTAAACCGTAAAAAATTAGGTTACAGTATATATGGAGTGATGCTTGCTGCATTCCTAATAGGTGTATGCATCAATGTATCTCAGGAAATGGGTGGTAATCCAAGAATTGACGCAATGGGCATAGCACAGGACGATGGAGCTATGGAAGGTAAGGAGGTTCGTCTCGGTTCTGGTGCTACAGGGCTTTGGAGTGTCGTTACTACTGTTACATCTAATGGCTCTGTAAACGGTATGCACGATTCTACAATGCCACTGTCAGGTATGATTGAAATGCTTAATATGCAAATTAATACATGGTTTGGTGGTGTTGGAGTAGGTTGGATGAACTACTTTACATTCATTATTATAGCAGTTTTCATTAGTGGATTGATGGTAGGACGTACTCCGGAATTTATGTGTCACAAAGTTGAAGCAAAAGAAATGAAGATAGCCTCAATAGTAGCACTTCTTCACCCTTTTGTAATCCTTGTAGGTACTGCTCTAGCAACATATCTCTATGTTCATGCTCCTGCATTTGTGGATAGTGAAGGAGGATGGTTGAATAATCCGGGATTTCACGGACTTGGAGAAATGTTGTATGAGTTTACTTCTTGTGCCGCAAATAATGGTTCAGGTTTTGAAGGGCTCGGAGATAATACTTGGTTTTGGAATGTGTCATGTGGTATTGTATTAATATTGAGTCGGTTTATACCTATTATCGGGCAGATAGCTATAGCGGGTCTGTTAGCACAAAAGAAATATATACCGGAAAGTGCCGGAACTCTTAAAACGGATACTGTAACATTCGGGGTTATGACATTTGCAGTTATATTCATAGTTGCAGCATTGTCATTCTTCCCTGCACAGGCATTAAGTACAATTGCTGAACATTTTTCATTGTAATAAACAAAAAAATCGAGGTATGAATTCAAAAAATCAAAATACATCATTGTTTCAAAAGGATCAGGTTATAGAAAGTCTGAAACAGTCATTTGTAAAACTGAATCCAAAAATAATGATTAAGAACCCAATCATGTTTACTGTTGAAGTTTCAACATTGATTATGTTGTTTGTAACTGTATATTCTGCATTCAGCACATCACAAGGTTCATTTGTTTATAACCTATGGGTATTTATAATACTTTTTCTGACATTATTGTTCGCCAACTTTGCTGAAGCTATTGCTGAAGCTCGCGGTAAGGCTCAGGCTGACAGCTTGCGCAAGACTCGTGAAGAGACTCCTGCAAAACTTATTGTAAATGGTAATGTGAAGCCTGTAAGCAGTTCACAACTTAAGAAGGGTGATATATTTGAATGTGAGGCAGGTGATGTCATTCCAGCTGACGGTGAAATTATTGAGGGACTTGCATCAATAGATGAAAGTGCCATTACAGGTGAGTCAGCTCCTGTTATTCGTGAAGCGGGTGGAGACAAGAGTTCTGTAACTGGTGGAACGAAAGTCCTTTCAGATCATATTAAGGTAATTGTAACAACTCAACCGGGTGAAAGTTTTCTGGATAAGATGATTGCATTGGTAGAAGGTGCAAGCCGTCAGAAGACACCTAATGAAATCGCTCTTACAATTCTTCTTGCCGTATTTACATTGGTGTTCCTTGTAGTATGTATCACTCTTAAGCCTATGGCAGACTACTCTAATACAGTAATTACTATTGCAGCATTCCTCTCACTTTTCGTTTGTTTGATACCTACTACTATCGGTGGTTTGCTTTCTGCAATAGGTATTGCCGGAATGAATCGTGCATTACGGGCAAATGTAATCACTAAATCAGGTAAAGCTGTTGAAACTGCTGGTGATGTAGATACACTTCTGCTTGACAAGACTGGAACCATTACAATCGGTAACCGCAAAGCTACTGATTTTTATCCAGTTGCTAACCTTGATAAACGTAGTTTTATAGAAGCATGTATGCTGTCATCTGCCTCTGATGATACTCCGGAAGGAAAATCCATTATAGAGTTAGGACGTGAACAAGGATTACGTATACGTAATCTGAATACAGAAGGGGCTCATATGATTAAATTTACGGCTGAAACAAAGTGCTCAGGAATAAACTTAAAGGATGGTACTCAAATCCGAAAAGGAGCATTTGATACAATTCGTAGTATTGTAAACGAAGCAGGAAATGGATTTCCTAAAGAAACTGAAGATATTATTAAAAGGATTACAAGCAATGGTGGCACCCCTTTGGTAGTATGCATCAACAAGAAAATTGCAGGAGTTATTGAATTGCAAGATATTATAAAGCCTGGCATAGAGGAGCGTTTTGAACGTTTGCGTAAGATGGGTGTAAAAACTGTAATGGTTACAGGTGATAATCCACTGACAGCAAAGTATATTGCTGAAAAAGCTGGTGTCGATGATTTTATAGCGGAAGCCAAACCGGAAGATAAGATGAATTATATTAAAAAGGAACAGGCTGCCGGTAAACTAGTTGCCATGATGGGTGATGGAACAAACGATGCACCTGCTCTTGCACAGGCTAATGTGGGTGTAGCAATGAACAGTGGAACTCAGGCAGCGAAAGAGGCAGGCAATATGGTTGACCTGGACAATGATCCAACAAAACTTATTGAAATTGTTGAGATCGGTAAACAATTGCTGATGACTCGTGGTACACTAACTACATTCTCTATTGCAAATGATGTTGCTAAATACTTTGCTATCATTCCTGCATTGTTCATGGTTTCTGTTCCACAACTGGGTGCACTTAATATAATGGGATTACATAGTCCTGAAAGTGCAATTCTTTCCGCTGTCATATTCAATGCAATAATTATACCTATTCTGATACCATTGGCACTTAAAGGCGTTGAGTATAAACCTATAGGTGCAAGCGCATTACTTCGTCGTAACCTGCTTATCTACGGCGTAGGTGGTATTATTGCTCCATTTGTTGGTATCAAATTAATAGACTTATTTGTTGGATTATTCTTCTAATAAAATCAAAAAACAGTTATGAAAAATTTAATGAAATCAATCCGAATCACATTGGTATTCTGTGTATTTTTTTCGGTATGTTATATATTGGTATTATGGATTTTCGCACAGTTTGCAGCTCCCGGTGAAGGGGGCAATGCAGAAACGGTAAAGCTCAATGGTAAAGTTGTAGGAGTAGCAAACGTAGGGCAAGTCTTTACCAAAGATATATTCTTCTGGGGAAGACCTTCATGTGCTGGCGATGGATATGATGGTACAAGTTCTGCAGGCAGCAACAAAGGTGTTACCAATGAGGAATACCTTGCAGAAGTAGAAGCAAGAATTGATACATTTCTGGTGCATCATCCCTATTTGAAACGAGAAGATATTCCTGCTGAAATGGTAACAGCAAGTGCTTCAGGTCTTGATCCTGATATAACTCCTGAATGTGCGTATGTACAGGTCAAACGCGTTGCAGAGGCTAGGGGAATAAATGAGTCAGATGTTAAAGCTATAGTAGATAAAATGATAGAAAAGCCACTGCTTGGAATGTTCGGTCCTGCAAAAATTAATGTATTGAAACTGAATGTTGCTTTGGAAGAGATAAATCCAACAGTTAACAGATAATCTGTAAATATCTACAAATCTATTACATTCTTTTCTCCTGACATCTGTTTCTGTATCTGCAAGAAATTGTAGATGCAGAAATGCGGGAGAAAGATTAGTGATAAAAAACAACTTATACGTTGTAATTCAAAAATAAAGCAAGAATATATTTAAGTAAATATTTGTTTCAATAGATTATGAGGAAGATTGTAAAAACATTAGTAGCTGCTATGGGTGCAGTTATATTATTACTTCCAACTAAGACTTATGCTCAGGATAAATTTACAGTTAGAGGTAAGGTTGATTTTGTTTCTGATTATATATGGCGTGGAGCAGATCAGAACTCAGGCTTTTCAGTACAGCCATCTTTAACTTTAGGATTTGCAGGCTTTAGCATTAATGTATGGGGTAGCCAAACATTAAGTAGATGGAATGTTGAAACACCTTCTAAAGAGTTTGATATAAACTTGAGTTATTCATTAAATAATTTTTCTGTAACAGTATCGGATTATTGGTGGTCCGGAGTGAATCAGCCATATGGTCATTATAAAGATTCTCATTTCTTTGAAGGAACTTTGGCATATTGCTTTGGTGATTCTTTTCCTTTGACTTTTTCATGGAGTACGATGTTTGCTGGAGCTGATAAAAACGTAGAAGAAAAACTTCAAGGTTCTACTTATATTAATACTTCGTATCCTATCTCCTTACCAGCAGATATCACTCTTACTCCTGCAATAGGTTTTACACCTTGGACAGGATACTATCATAATAAAGCTGCTTTTACAGACATATCGTTAAAGGCAAATAAGGATATAAAAGTAACAGAGCAGTTTTCTATTCCTGTATTTGTACAAGCGATTGTGACTCCAGTCTATGATAGAACATATCTTGTAGCAGGATTTAGTTTGGAATTTTAAATTAATTTAGACGTTTGCATTTCTTTATAGCAAATTATAATAATCGATATCACCCTTCTCATTATGGGAATGTATGTATCTCATAATGAGAAGGGTGATGCTTTTTTATACATAGTGAATACTTGTAATGTCTTATTAATTAACGTATTACAATCCTCATGATTCATGTGGCATACGTTTTGCCTATAAGTTTGCAAAAGATTTATATATGGAAGAAATTTATCGGACAAATTCTTTTTTGTTCAGAAACAAAAAAGAGGGACTAATTAATTTGAAAACAATATCCTATATTTTAGGTATACTGGTTTTAGTCGAAGCTGGGCTATTTGCAATCTGCGCTGGTATATCAGCTTTTTATCATGAAGATAGCTATATCTACTTTATCTGGACAATGTTAATGAATATTGGCATTGGCGGAATAATGATACTTACTGGTAACCGTAAATGCAACAACATCTCCAGGCGTGACGGATATTTTATTGTCAGTATTTCTTGGATATTATTTACGCTTTTGGGGATGTTGCCTTTCTATTTAAGTGGGTATATCCCCTCAGTTGCCGATGCTTTCTTCGAAACCATGTCCGGTTTTACAACAACGGGAGCCACCATATTAAATGATATCGAATCATTGCCCCATGGCTTGCTCTTTTGGCGCAGCTTTACTCAATGGATCGGAGGTCTTGGCATCGTTCTTTTTACTATAGCATTGCTTCCCTTGTTCAGCGGTAGCAGTCAGCAGCTTTTCTTATCTGAGGCGACAGGAGTAACACATGATAAGATTCACCCTAAAATCAAGGTGATGGCCCGCTATCTGTGGCTCATTTATATAGGACTGACTTTATTGGAGACTATATTGTTGCTGTTTGGTGGCATGAATTTGTTTGATGCTTTGTGCCAGGCTTTTGCCACTACGGCTACTGGGGGCTTCTCCACCAAGCAGGATAGTATCTCTTATTGGAATTCACCCTACATAGAATATGTTATATCCATATTTATGATTTTATCCGGTGTAAATTTTTCTTTATATTATTTTGCTTTGAATGGAAAATACAAGAAGCTCTTTAAGGATGAAGAATTGCATTGGTTTCTTGCGTCCATATTCGTTCTTACGATCATCATTGCATTTGCTCTGTTCATAACCGATTATTATGATATTGAAACGGCATTCCGCAAAGCCTTATTCCAGGTGGCCACCGTACACACATCGTGCGGCTTTGCTACAGACGACTATAATTTATGGCCTCCATTCACTTGGATGTTGCTTATTTTTGCCATGATATCCGGCGGCTGTACTGGTTCCACTAGTGGTGGCGTTAAGAATTTACGTTTGTTGATTATTTTTCAAAACATCAGAAATCAGTTTAAGCAAATGTTGCATCCAAGGGCTGTTTTGCCAGTTCATGTGGACAACGGTCAGGTTACTGTGCAAACTTCGGCATTGGTCTATACGTTCTTTGTCACCTATTTGATATGTATATTTATAGGATGGACCTTGCTGATGTGCTTTGGAGTTGGCCTGACGGAATCATTCAGTACTGTTGTATCTGCTATCGGTAATGTCGGCCCGGGATTGGGGGCCTATGGACCGGTTTATTCTTGGGCTTCTCTGCCAGATGCCGCTAAATGGATACTTTCGGCTTTGATGCTTATCGGACGATTAGAAATTTTGGGTATATTACTTTTGTTTAACAAGCATTTTTGGACTGAATGCTAAATACAAGTAGATAATGGCGAAGAGAGAAGAAAATGTACGTCATTTTTTGAATTTGATAAAACGTTCACAAAGAGGTGTCTTTAAAATCTATATCGGAATGATTGCTGGTGTAGGCAAAACATATAAGATGTTGCAAGAAGCCCATGAAATGTTGGACAATGGCATTGACGTACAGATAGGTTATGTGGAAACACACGGACGGGCGGGTACGGAGGTACAACTGCAAGGTTTACCAGTAATTCCTCGAAAGAAGATATTCTACAAGGGTAAGGAGCTTGAAGAAATGGACCTAGATGCCATTCTTCAGTTACATCCAGAGCTGGTAATAGTTGATGAACTAGCACATACCAACGTTGACGGTTGCCGGAATGAAAAACGCTGGCAAGACGTAATGGATCTTTTAGAGGCTGGCATTAATGTTATATCGGCTGTTAATATTCAACATATAGAAAGTCTGAATGAGGATATTAAGGGGATTGCCGGAATAGAAGTAAAGGAGCGTATTCCTGACAAGGTTTTGGAGGAAGCGGACGAGGTTGTCAATATTGATTTGACAGCTGAGGAACTTATTAATCGCTTAAAAGCTGGGAAAATATATAAGGCAGAAAAAATACAAACTGCTCTTAGTAATTTTTTCAAGATAGAAAATATTCTTCAATTACGAGAATTAGCCCTTAAGGAGGTTGCATTTAGGGTTGAGAAGAAAGTTGAAACAGAAGTAATTCCAGAAGAAAAAGCGATTCACAGAGAATTGTACCTTGCATGTATAAGCAGTAACGAAAAAACGCCGAGACATATCATACGTCATACCGCACGACTTGCATCCCGATACAATACCGATTTTATGGCTTTATATGTTCAGACGCCTTCTGAAAGTCCGGACAGAATAAATTTGTCTGTTCAGAGGCATTTACTAAATCATTTTAAACTAGTAACCGAACTGGGTGGTGAATTGGTCCAAGTTGCATCTCCTGATATTATACAGGCAATTATTGATGTATGCCATGAGCGTCATATTACAACAGTTTGCATGGGGCAGCCGACTTTAACTTGGAGTAAGATCTTTAAGATACATCGTTATGGATATTTTCTTAAAAATCTTTCAGAAATGGATATAAAATTAATTATCTTTCCGCAATAAAAAATGTGTTATGAATATTAAGGCAAAATTGACACTGGTAATAGGAGCACTTGTTGCTATGATTGTGCTTTTGGTTTCACTTTCTATTGTGAACTTGCAAATTTTAACGGCTACAGAGCCCAATAGTCCTGCTGCGGGCCCTGGCTTGCAACGTGCATTACTTTGGATTTCGACTATTGGAGGTTTTTGCATCGTAATTGGTATTTTCATGCTGGCGGTCCTTCCCTCTTATTTTAATAAGCCGATCAAAAAGATTATCGATGGAATAAAAGACATAGCCAATCATAATTATGATTGTAGATTAAATCTGGACAGTCATGAATTTACAGAAGTTTCTGAGAATTTCAATAGAATGGCAAAGCGATTGTCTGATTACCATTCGAGTACTCTGGCACAAATCAAAGCCGCAAAAAATTATATGGAAGCTATTATTAATAGTGTAAAAGAACCTATTATAGGCTTGAATAACGAACTTATTATTTTGTTTATAAATGATGAAGCCTTGAATGTTTTAAATTTAAAGCGTGAAGAAGTTTTGCAAAGACCGGCTCAGGATATCTCCTTGAGGAATGATTTGTTGAGAAGACTCATACGTGAACTTATGGACTCACAAAAAGAAAACAACGTTGGTAAAACGGAACCTTTAAAAATATATGCTGATAATAAGGAAAGTTATTTTCAAATGAAATATATGCAAATTAATAAATCAGGAAATAGTAATTCCAGTTCTATAAATGAGGGATATGTTATTATGCTTAAAAATATTACGGAGTTCAAGGAATTAGATTCTGCCAAAACCACTTTTATTTCGACAATATCACACGAATTAAAAACACCTATTTCCGCAATTATGATGAGTTTGCAGTTGCTTGAGGATAGTCGAGTGGGTGATTTGAATGATGAGCAAAAAGAATTGGCACAAAGCATCCAAGATAACAGTGAACGTTTGCTTAATATCACTGGAGAACTGCTTAATATGACGCAAGTAGAGTCTGGTAAACTACAACTTAAACCCCGTATTACAAAACCAATAGAATTGATAGAATATGCAATAAAGGCTAATCGGGTGCAAGCTGAAAAATTCAACATACAAGTTGAAGTACAATATCCAGAAAATAAAATAGGTAAATTATTTGTTGATAGTGAAAAAATAGCTTGGGTATTAACCAACCTGCTTTCGAATGCGATTCGCTATTCTCCTGAAAATGGCCGTATAATTATTGGCGCCCGTCAAACTGATGATAATTATATTGAAATGTATGTTCGTGATTTTGGTAAAGGCATAGATTCACGTTATCATCAGAGTATTTTTGATCATTATTTCCGAGTTCCTGGTACAAAGGTTCAAGGTAGTGGATTGGGATTATCAATTTCGAAGGACTTCGTAGAAGCACATGGGGGTACTTTAACCGTAGAGAGTGAAGTTGGAAAAGGAAGTTGTTTTACATTACGTTTGAAATCATAATCATTAGATCTATTAATTTTTACTTTATAAAACCGTTTATAAGCATATTGGTTAAATGCTTATAAACGGTTAATTTTATATTATATACTTATTTTATATGCTTCTATTTTACGATAAAGAGTCGCCAGTCCTATTTTTAAAAGACGCGCGGCTTCTGTCTTGTTACCATTAGTATATTGCAATACTTTGATAATATGCATTCGTTCAATTTCCGCTAGTTCAAAATTATCTTTCATCGGTGAAACATCTGACTTATGTTTCTGTAAGTCCAGAGGCAAATCTTCGAATGTTATTTGCTCTTCGCATACAATAGAACATCTTTCTATAACATTCCTAAGTTCTCTGACATTTCCTTTCCACTCTGCATTTTTTAATATATTAAGCACTTCTGGAGTTATTCCAATTATTTTCTTCTTAAGCTTATTGGCAAATTTCTCCAGGAACATATATGACAGGCTTTCAATGTCGTCTTTTCTCTCTCTCAGCGGAGGCAAGTTTATTTGAAAAACGGATAAACGAAAATACAGGTCTTCACGGAAATTTCCATTCTCTATTTCTTTCTTTAAATCTCTGTTTGTAGCTGATATAATTCTGACATCTACTTTTGTTGGTTTAGTATCACCAATTTTTATATATTCCCCAGTTTCTAGAACACGTAAAAGCCTTGCCTGAAGATCAAAAGCCATTTCCCCTATTTCATCTAAAAAAATAGTTCCATGATTAGCGATTTCGAATAATCCTTTTTTATCCCTTAAGGCACCTGTAAAAGCTCCAGCCTTATAGCCAAACAATTCGCTTTCTAGCAAGTCTTTACTAAAAGCTGAACAGTTTATATCTACAATAGGCATTGCTACTCTTTCACTGGCCTGATGAATGGCATGAGCAAAGACTTCTTTTCCTGTTCCTGTTTCTCCAGTCAGCAATACAGCAGCATCTGTTTTGGATACCTTTTGTGCCAGTGTTATAGCTTGTTTAAGCTCTTCTGATTTCCCTACAATTGAATTGAAGGAGTATGCTACAGAGGCAGTTGTTTTACCTTTCTTTTTTTCAGTTTCATCGATTGCGCGATTTATCGTAGGGATAATTTTACGGTTATCATCTCCCTTGGTGATGTAGTCGAATGCTCCATTCTTGATAGCTTGTACACCATCTTCAATATTTCCATGCGCAGTTAATAATATTATGGCAGCATCGCTGGAAAATTTTTTTATATCAAAAATAAAATCAACTCCATTTCCGTCTGGTAAAAACACATCGCAAAGAATCACGTCAAATTCCTGTTTCCGCAATTGTTGTAGTGCATCGCTACAACAGCTTGCTGTAAATACTTTATAACCTTCTAATTCTATAATCCGAGCTAATAATTTACGAATAGGTTCTTCATCATCTATTACTAGAATTTGTACCATATATTGATTGATTTTTTAGATTTACAAAAGTAGTAAAAATAAAAAACGATTATTACTTTTCTGTATTTTTATAATTTTCCGTTGTCATTCCATTCTCCGTAGAGAAATCCTTTCGTACAATCCGTAACGACGAAACCCATACCCTCATTATTCAAGGTATAGCCGGTTCAGGAAAACCTCTATTGCTCTACACCGCGTGTCATACCTTATAATTTATATTATATGTAGGGCAAATATTTCATAGCTCAAGATGCCAATGTAGGAAAAATCCCCGTTCACGCTTCGTACATAGCAGAAAGATTCACCTTAATTCCGCAACACTATTATAAAATATTTTTTTTAAGTACCTGAGCAACAA
>OGNM01001209.1_pt1 | contig 11927 bp, 6 predicted proteins | sample 1573441 | NCBI WGS metagenome assembly OGNM01 (sample SAMEA2581915, study PRJEB24529) | metagenome | biome: Human gut stool | place: China | collected 2011
GCTCCCGCGATCTCCACATCGAAATCACGGTCAAGGAGCTGCCCCATGAATTCCTCATATTCATCGTATGACACTTCACGCTCATTGAAGCTGTTCTCCTGAATAAAAAAACGCAGAATCGCCATGGTTATATAACCCATGTCCAGCTGTGCATAACGACCTTCCTTATACTGCGCAAATGTGGTCTCAGCCAGAACAAAAAACGGGTAATATTTCCTCAGATTCTGCATTCTTGCATTATGTTCTTCAATTATGTCATTTATCATCACGTATTTGAGTGCCATGTTTTCTCTATCTCTGTACTTTCCTGATTATAATAGATCTTATACCATATACTTTTCCTGATATATCTGCCCATATTCTGAGACACATATCTTCTCTATCCGCATATGGACACACAGATTTAGTATACCATGACACTTTTGTTCACACAACGATATTTATCTTCCGTACTTCAGCTCATTTATCGATCTTCCACACACTGTCAACATGAATTCCGTGGCACTCTCACTGTTCTGTCCCACATCATTCAGCCCGACATATCCCGGCTGATAGCCCTCGCAGTCACCCTCTATCTGAAACTGGACTGTGACCGTCACCTGCTGCCCCTTATATGTGGCATTCCCTTCAAACTGCACTATCTGACTTCCGTCCGTCGCGACAAATGCCTGCCAGTGTTCATCGCTGCAATAGGCATCCAGACCATCCCCATAGGTTGTGTCTCCATCCGGGAATATCTTCTGTTCCTTTATATAATCTATCCTCTTATCCGGAATATCGGCTGCATCTTTGCCGATCCCCGCCTCACCGATACCTGTCACGCACATGGACAATGTGAGTATGACTGCCAAAAGCTTGCAGAATTTGTTCTCCCTAGACTTCTCCCACCGCTTGATATTCAGTGCAAATGCAAGGATTCCTCCCACGATCGCACCACCCACATGCGCATAGATATCTATATTCTTCTCATTTGTATACAGAGCATATATGACCACAACAACTATGGATATCATCATATCTTTTCTGCTTGCTTTCCTGTTGCCCATGAATGTCAGGAACACAGCAGCACATATGATTCCGAACACCGCCCCTGATGCTCCTATAGAGAAATGCATTCTGTCAGGATCAGTCATATGATACACATTCATGGATATGATCCCGGCAACAATTCCTGATACAAAGTATATGATAGTCGTCCTCAGGGAGCCAAGTTTTCTCTCCACCGTGGAGCCAAACATATATAGTGCAAACATATTGCCAAAGAGATGATCAAAGCCAGAATGCAGGAACATCGCCGATATAAGTCGTCCATACTCGCCATTCAGCTTCACGTACTGATAGTTGAGTCCACCGGTTCTGGAGTAATTGTCCACACCGATGCACATGATGCCAGCTATGACATTTGCCACTATCAATGCAATCGTAACTATAGGGATCGTCCTCTTTATCTGTGGCTGTGGGGAAGCTCCACCGCCCATCTGCTCAGGTCTGATCACATATGCTGTGTCCTGGTCAATATCCTGCTCAAATCTCCCATAGTCATCATGTTCAAAGCCATAGCCGAAATTGTTTTCTTCCATATAATACTCTCCTGACAATGCCCTCCACGGCTGGCATCCACATACTGTTCATTGTTTTACACGATACACTGTTTTTCCACCTTGCAGTACCATTCTTCACACCTTTTTTCTTAGTCGAATACTCTCTTAAGTACCTCGTCCTCATACAGAACCTTCTTGGCAAGTTCTCTGTAGTTCTCCTCGTGAAGGTATGTGTGTCTGTGAGGCTTGATCTGAGGAGCCATGTCTATCGCCTTTGCAAAATCCTCTCTCTTGAGGTCAAGCGTGGCTACATAATCCCAGAAACCAGTCTTTTCAAATATTGCATTTACCCTGACATATCTGTGATCCTGGACAACAGCCATGATATATGTGGCAATTCCCACCTGGATTCCATGGAGCTGTGGCTGTTCAAGCATCTTGTCAAGTGCATGTGAGATCAGGTGTTCACTTCCGGATGTCGGTGTGCTTCCGCCTGCAATCTCATTAGCAACACCGCTCATGGCAAGGGAATCGAGAAGCTCCTTCAGGAAGAGGTCATCCTTGATCGTCTCAAATGGTGTTCTGACGAAACTGTTCACTGCCTTCTTCGCTATCATAACTGCAAAATCGTTCATCTCAGAGTATCCCAGTTCAGACTCGAAGAGCCAGTCATAGAGGGATGTGATCTTGGATACCATATCTCCGATTCCCGAGTAAAGGAATCTCTCCGGTGCAGACTTAATGATCTCCGTATCCGCTATGATTCCGTATGCCATCCTTGCAGGCACCGAGGTACGGCGTCCATTTACCATAAGTGATGCGCTGGCACTTGAGAATCCGTCCGATGACGCCGATGTCGGAATACTTATAAAAGGAAGCTTTCTGAGATATGCCGCATACTTTGCCACATCAATAACCTTTCCTCCGCCGATACCCACGATCACCTGGGCCTTCGCATCTATATCAAATGCCAGCTTGATTATATCCTCTATATTGGTGGAATCCAGCTCTCTGTACTCCACAACTGTCACATTTTCTTTCTTCAGAGAATCCATGACCTGCTGTCCAAACATGTCTATGAGTCCATTTCCAAAATAAATAACAGCATTCTTCATCCCGGAAGCACTTATATATTTGCCCAGATCATTCAGGGTTCCCTTTCCGATCTTAAGAATGGTTGGTATTGCTATATGACTTCCTGCCATCTGTTTATCCTCCTAAATACATTTCTACCATTATACATTATATGATCAGCAAAAATAAACAAGACAATACACATTTTGTCTCATACCTTTACTTACCTTTCTAATTTCTAACCATGTCTGCCTTATGCTGTTTTCATATCCTTTAAATTTCTTACAGCATCTTCATATTTTTACCCGAAAAACACATTTTCTACACAACTTCTCCAAAATTAGAACACATTTTCTCGGTATATTATTAACTGTAAACAGCGAGAGCGTAAGCGAGTTGTTTACATCCCCTTTTTCATAAACGACTGCAACACCCTCCCCTCACATAATGTAGTTGCAGTCACTCCCTTTTAATACAAAAAGAAGAGGCTGCCAGAGATGGCAGCCTTTTCTTTTTGTATTCAGATAATTTATAATTACTCACTTCTGAGCGCTATAACAGGATCCTTCTTAGCTGCAAGTCTCGATGGGATAAGTCCTCCGATCAATGTCAGTATAACGCTGATGATTACCAGCATCACTCCACCCTTCCAAGGAAGCGCCGATACACCGGCAACGTTGATATAACTCTCTATCACCTTACTGATCGGTATATTGATCAGCACCGTCACGCCGATTCCTATGAGTCCTGAGAAGAGACCTATTATAAATGTCTCCGCATTGAACACTCTTGAGATATCCTTCTTTGAAGCTCCTATGCTTCGCAGAATACCAATCTCCTTTGTTCTCTCAAGAACTGAGATATATGTGATTATTCCGATCATGATGGATGAAACTATCAATGAAATTGCCACAAATGCAATGAGTACATAGGTTATCGCGTTGATGATCTTGGTCACCGATGACAGCATGATTCCGATGTAATCAGTGTATGTGATCTCCTTGTCAGGATAATCCTCGTTGTACTTGTCTATAAGCTTTGTTATCTCGTCCTTATCCGCAAATTCTGCACAGTAGAGGTTGATGGAAGCCGGCTTTGCAAGCTCTGCATATCCAAGCTTTGACATGTTATCCTCATAAGTAGATGTTGACTCCTGGAAGAAACCGTAACCCTTGAGCATATCGAAGAGCTGATCCTTGGTCATGGACGCCATCTGTGCCTGCATGTCCTCAGTAACCTGACCTGAAGCCATAAGCTGCTGCATAACAGAATCCATATCCACATCATCCGCTGTCAGTTCCTTGCCATCTGAAAATGGCATTCCTGTAAATATGTCAGTATCAGGATTATCCATCTGAGCCTTGAGTACATCTGTCTTCTCGTTCTCTGAAACTATGTAATTGGCAAGCTCCGATGTGTAACCTATATATCCCGGCTGCATGGTAGTTGCATACGCTTTATCCGAAGCCCTGATTACTGCCGACACCTTTACTTCAAGGCCCCCGGCCACTGCAGACTTCAGAAAATCAGCATCAGAACTCATATCTGTGTATGTTCCATCATCATTCTTCTTGTACAGATTGCCCGGAAGCACAACCTTAAACTTGAGATTAAGAAGGTCATCGTATGTAAACACCATCTGCTCAAGCTCCGGTGCCTCTCCGCCAGCAAGTATGGTTGAAACCATATCGCTCAGTTCCTTTGAATCCCTAAGTCCAAGAGTATACAGTGTAAAATCACTTATCTCATTGTTCTTGTCGACGACAAGTACAACCTCGTTCTTGTTCTCAGGCCAGTGTCCTGCCAGTACATCGTACTGCTGCTTGAGCAGAGTGTCGTTGTCAAGCATCTGTGTCCACATGTCCATTGACGATGAACCGTAGCTGAATGCCGACATGAAATCTGCCGTTGACTCCTGTGCCTCCGCCATACCTCCAAATCCCATATCTGTCATTGTGGTGCTTGGATTTACCTGGGCAACACCGCCATTTGCACTGTTCTCGTTAAACACATATAATGGTGTATCATATGTGTATGTTATATCACTTGTATACTTGGTGAAGCCGTTTGCATCGTCTTCTATATAATTCTTAAATGACTCAAGGTCGTTCTCCTTCACATCTGACACCATGGACACGAGCATGTCTCCCATGATATCTCCCGAATATATCTTGTCCTCGCCAGCGTGATTGTGATCTGAATTCTCCTCGTTGTTACCTACCATCTTTGAGAGCAGCTCATTGTAATCCATCGCTTTCTTCGTTATCTGCACTGGATATGTAGCAAGTGTCTCCTCCTGTACATCGTTTATGTACTTCTGGAATCCAGACGATAGCGACAATATAAGTGCTATTCCTATGATTCCTATACTTCCGGCAAATGCTGTTAAGAATGTCCTTCCTTTCTTGGTCATGAGGTTGTTCAGACTCAGCGAGAACGCTGTGAACATACTCATGGATGTCTTTCTAGGTTCATAACTTCCGTCATCCTCCTTTGCTTCATCCTCATCTGAGAATGGATTGGAGTCATCTATTATATTTCCATCGAGGAGCTTTACGATTCTTGTTGAATACTGCTGTGCCAACTCCGGGTTGTGCGTGACCATAATAACCAGCTTGTCCTTGGCTATCTCCTTGAGCAGTTCCATGATCTGAACACTTGTCTCTGTGTCAAGTGCACCCGTTGGCTCATCCGCCAACAGAATATCCGGATCGTTTATGAGTGCTCTGGCGATGGCAACTCTCTGCATCTGTCCACCGGACATCTGGTTTGGTTTCTTGTGAATCTGATTTCCCAGACCAACCCTCTCCAAAACCTCCTTCGCTCTCTTTCTTCTCTCTGCCTTTGATACTCCAGACAAAGTAAGCGCAAGCTCTACATTTGACAGTACCGACTGATGCGGTATCAGATTGTAGCTCTGGAATACAAATCCGACTGAATTGTTTCTATATGAATCCCAGTCTCTTGACTTGAAATCCTTTGTCGACTTGCCATTGATAACCAGATCTCCACTGGTGTACTGATCCAGTCCGCCCACTATGTTCAGAAGCGTTGTCTTTCCACAACCCGACTGACCAAGTATGGACACAAACTCATTTCTCCTAAAGTTCACAGATACACCCTTAAGTGCCTGAACAACTTCATCACCAGTGTGATAATCCTTCACGATATTCTTAAGCTGAAGCATTCTGTCCTCCCTTTTTAAGATTATATTGTGCAAAAGCATAGTAAGGTGCTTTGCGCCACGTCTGTGTGCATACACATAACGTATTATGTTCTATATGCATTACTCTTTTATATATTTGTCAGTATTACTGGCAAATCATAGCATTTAATTTTTTTCAATGCAATTAAGGCGGACTATTCTTTATAAATGTTTTATTTTTTTCATTTCTATCGATAAGTTCAAACTAACTATATGTTGAACTTTTGGCTAAAAATTCTTTTATTTTCTTATTATATGGGGTATAATCAGCGTAAGTGGGTACATTGTATCCAAATATAATTTTACGGAGGATTTTACAAATGTTAGTTTCAGCAACAGAAATGTTAAAGAAAGCTAAGGCTGGTCACTACGCAGTAGGTCAGTTCAACATCAACAACCTTGAGTGGACAAAGGCTGTTCTCCTCACAGCTCAGGAGCTTCAGTCACCTGTTATCCTTGGTGTTTCAGAGGGCGCTGGAAAGTATATGACAGGATTTGAGACAGTTGCAGCAATGGTTAAGGCTATGGATGAGTCACTTGGAATCACAGTTCCTGTAGCTCTTCACCTTGATCACGGAACATACGAAGGATGCTACAAGTGTGTTAAGGCTGGATTTACTTCAATCATGTTCGATGGTTCACACTATCCATTCGAGGAGAACCTTGCTAAGTCAACAGAGCTCGTTAACGTAGCTCATCAGCTTGGCCTCTCAATCGAGTGTGAGGTTGGTTCCATCGGTGGTGAGGAAGACGGAGTTATTGGTATGGGCGAGTGCGCTGATCCAGCGGAGTGCAAGACTATCGCTGATCTCGGCGTTGATATGCTTGCTGCTGGTATCGGTAACATCCATGGTAAGTACCCAGCTAACTGGAAGGGACTTAGCTTTGAGACCCTTGATGCTATCCAGCAGAAGACAGGCGTTATGCCATTAGTTCTTCACGGTGGTACAGGTATCCCAGCTGACATGATCAAGAAGGCTATTTCACTTGGCGTTTCAAAGATCAACGTTAACACAGAGTGCCAGTTATCATTCGCAGATGCTACAAGAAAGTACATCGAGGCTGGTAAGGATCTTGAGGGCAAGGGATTTGATCCTAGAAAGCTTCTCGCTCCTGGTTTCGAGGCTATCAAGGCTACTGTTAAGGAGAAGATGGAACTCTTCGGATCAGTTGGTAAGGCTAACGACTAATTAACAGATCTTTAACAGAACAATTAACAAATGTAACGATAAACTGTTCGACAGCTTTCGGACAAGTATCGCTCACGTAAACTTAAAGGAACCCCATCACAGCTTGCACAAGCCATGATGGGGTTCTTATTCTTACTTATTTTTCTTTTATATTATTTTTTATCTTCACTAATATAAATTTCTAAATTCTAATCTTGCTTCTCTGCCTTATCCTTTTTTCTGCTGATTGTCCACCATATAGGAACTGATATTAGCATGAAAAGTGCCGCTGCCACGCTGATCCATGCACCGACTCCGAGTCTTGCATTTGCCGCTGCATCTAGCTTTCCAAGATCTATCAATGACAGAACAAATTCAAATATCAATATTCCGCCAACAACTATAGATATAACAAGGTCTGCTATATAACAGCCTGCCTTGTTGATAAATGCACAGATCACGTCTGCTATAATAACTACCGCCACAACAAGCATTGACAGTACATTTATCCCAAACACTCCAACTATACTTCTGGCATCTGTCCCCATATAAGCATAAGGAATAAATACTGATACAACAGCCATGATAATGCCGATCAGGTTTAACATATTAGGTACATGTGTGGATCCCTTCTTCACATCATCAGGTATGTTCTGCCTGTTCTCATATCCCATATAACCCATAGGGTTGTTGTATGGCGTTGGCTGTACCGGATGGCCGTACTGCGACTGTGGCTGGTATGGATGCTGCACCGGCTGGCCATACTGTGGCATATGCTGATACAGTGACTGAGCTGGCTGTGCTACCTGACTATATGGTGCTTGAACTGACTGCACACCCTGACCATTCTGTGCCTGACTCTTCTCAGCCATCATAGCCTTTTTCTGCTCCAGATTCTGCTCAGAAGTCGACCCGCCATCAACTCTGTCAATATCTTCTACTCTATTCTGTTCATCCATGTTCGTCATCTACCTCCGATGGAATTATTCGACACATCCCTTACATATCGAGATACCTCTTCAGATACTGTCCTGTATAGGACTGAGGTATCTTCGCAACTTCCTCAGGAGTTCCTCTGGCAATGACCGTTCCACCGCCAGCACCTCCTTCAGGTCCCATGTCAATAATATAATCTGCGGTCTTGATAACGTCAAGATTATGTTCGATAACCACAACTGTGTTGCCGCCCTCGCTGAGCCTTCTGAGTATATCCACAAGTCTGTGCACATCAGCAAAATGAAGTCCCGTGGTTGGCTCATCAAGCACATATATCGTCTTTCCTGTTCCTCGTCTCGAAAGCTCTGTTGCAAGCTTGATTCTCTGCGCCTCTCCGCCCGACAGAGTGGTGGATGGCTGACCCAGCTTGATATATCCGAGTCCAACATCGCGGAGAGTCTCTATCTTCCTCAGTATCCTTGGCACATTTGCAAAGAACTCACATGCCTCGTCAACTGTCATGTCAAGGACTTCATTGATACTCTTGCCCTTGTACTTGACCTCCAGAGTCTCCCTGTTATATCTCTTTCCTCCGCACACTTCACATGGCACATATATATCTGGCAGGAAGTGCATCTCTATCTTGATTATTCCATCTCCACGACACGCCTCGCATCGTCCACCAGATACATTGAAGCTGAATCTTCCCTTGCCGTAACCTCTTGCCTTGGCATCCTTGGTTCCAGCAAACAAATCCCTTATCAGGTCAAACGTACCTGTGTAGGTAGCCGGATTGGATCTCGGAGTTCTTCCTATAGGTGACTGGTCTATATTTATGATCTTGTCCAAAGCATCATAACCGATGATATGGTCATGCTTTCCTGCCTTAACCCTGCTTTTATTGAGTCTTCTCGCAAGTTTCTTGTACAGGATCTCATTTACCAGAGAACTCTTTCCCGAACCTGATACACCTGTAACGCATGTCATGACTCCAAGTGGTATGTCCACATCTATATGCTTGAGATTGTTCTCATAAGCATTCTTGACAGTGAGCCATCCGGTTGGCTTTCTCCTCACATCCGGAACCTCTATCTTCTTCCTGCCACTTAAGTAGTCACCGGTGATAGAATTCTCACATTTCATAATGTCTTCAGCCGTACCCTCAGCTACCACATATCCACCATTTGCACCGGCTCCCGGTCCTATATCTATAATGTGATCCGCCGCCCTCATGGTATCCTCGTCGTGCTCTACAACGATAAGCGTATTTCCAAGGTCTCTCAGATTCTTGAGCGCTGCTATCAGCTTGTCATTGTCCCTCTGGTGAAGTCCGATACTTGGCTCATCCAGAATATATGCAACTCCGACCAGACCTGAACCTATCTGCGTGGCAAGTCTTATTCTCTGTGCCTCTCCACCTGAGAGCGTGCTTGTACCTCTACTCAGACACAGATAGTCAAGTCCCACATCAATAAGAAAATGCAGTCTCGACCTTATCTCCTTGAGTATGGCCGCACCTATCATCTTCTGTCTGTCAGTGAGCTCCAGATCTTTCATGAACTTTGCAAGTTCTGTGATAGGTAGTTCTGTAAGTTCGGCAATATTCTTATCTCCAACTGTAACAGCAAGGGCTGTCGGCTTAAGTCTCTTACCACCACAGACCTCACACGGAGTTACAGTCATGAATGTCTCATACTCGGCCTTTGTGGACTCCGCAGATGTCTCCCTGTATCTTCTGGCAACACTCTTTATGAGTCCCTCAAATGTTATATCATACACTCCCTCCCCGCGCTGTCCTTTATAATGCACCTTAACCGGTCGTGAGTTCTTTCCATATAATAAGAGATCTTTTATATCCTGTGGATAATCCTTAAATGGCGTATCAAGAGAGAATCCATACTCCGCACTGAGTGCCCTGAGTATTGCATTTGAATAGCTTTTGCCATCATAGCACGTCTGCAATCCCAGAACCACTATGGCTCCATCATTTATCGACAAACTCTGATCGGGTATCATAAGATCCGGATCAAATTCCATCTTGAAGCCAAGACCTGCACATGTCGGGCATGCGCCAAATGGATTGTTGAACGAAAAGCTTCTCGGCTCTATCTCATCTATGCTGATTCCGCAATCCGGGCATGAAAAGCTGTCTGAGAAATTGATAATGGTATTCTCCTTCTGAACACCATTCTCATCCCTCTCCCCGATCACCTCAATCTTCATAAGCCCCTCTGCAAGCTGAAGTGCGGTCTCTATGGAATCTGTGAGTCGCCTCTCCACATCCTGTCTTACAACCAGACGATCGACAACTATATCTATACTGTGCTTCTTGTTCTTATCGAGCTTTATCTCCTCCGACAGCTCATACATGCTGCCATCGACTACCACTCTGACAAATCCGCTCTTCTTTGCCTTCTCCAGCAGCTTTACATGCTCTCCCTTTCGGCCTCTGACCACAGGCGCAAGCACCATGAACTTTGTCCTCTCAGGTAGCTTCATGATCTCATCCACCATCTGGTCAACCGTCTGTCTGCTTATGACCTTACCACAGTTCGGGCAGTGTGGTATTCCCACTCTGGCATAGAGAAGTCTGAAATAGTCGTATATCTCAGTGACAGTGCCAACTGTGGATCGGGGATTTCTGTTTGTTGACTTCTGATCTATGGAGATTGCAGGGGAAAGTCCCTCTATCTTATCCACGTCCGGCTTCTCAGCCTGTCCAAGGAACTGTCTCGCATAGGAGGACAGCGACTCCATGTATCGTCTCTGTCCCTCCGCATATATCGTGTCAAATGCCAGTGAAGACTTACCTGATCCCGAAAGTCCTGTCACGACAACAAATTTGTCCCTTGGAATCTTGACATTGATATTTTTCAGATTATTTTCACGTGCGCCCTCAATAGTAATATACTTCCTGTCAATATTCCTGCTGGCGTTGAAATAATCATCATCTTTCATGCTCGCATCCGTTATATTCTCCAAATGCTCACCACGTTCATAATTCTTATTGTCTTCCATCTTGATCTAACCTTTTCTCTTTATCATTTATATTTGTTATATCTTAATTATCTACCCTGCATCCATCTATTCTTTATCATAATCTCTCAGTGCCGCCTTATACACCTTGAGCTGATCCCTGATCTCTGCCGCCACCTCAAAGTTGAGGTCTGCTGCCGCCATATTCATCTTCTTGGTCAGCTTGGCGATAACCTTCTGAAGCTCCTTCTTCGTCATGGACTCAGCGTCCTTATCCTCCTCTGGAAGTTCCTCCTTCTTCACCTCTATGGTTATGAGATCCCTTATGCTCTTCTCTATAGTCTTAGGGGTTATTCCATGTTCCTCATTATACTTCTGCTGTATCTCACGACGTCTGCTCGTCTCATCGAGGGCATACTTCATAGAACCCGTGATAGTATCCGCATACATGATGACATGTCCATCCACATTTCGGGCTGCTCTTCCTATGGTCTGGATGAGTGATGTCTCCGATCGCAGGAAACCTTCCTTATCAGCGTCAAGTATGGCTACCAGTGTGATCTCCGGTATATCAAGACCCTCTCTCAGAAGGTTGATTCCAACAAGCACATCAAATACTCCAAGGCGGAGATCTCTCACTATCTCAACTCTCTCCATGGTGTCTATATCCGAGTGCAGATATTTTACCTTTATATCATTGTCCCTCATATAGCTGGTGAGATCTTCAGCCATACGCTTGGTAAGTGTTGTCACAAGTACCTTGTGTCCCTGCTCGGTCTCCTTGCGAACCTCTTTCAGCAGATCATCTATCTGACCTTCCACCGGTCTGACCTCAACCGGCGGATCAAGAAGTCCTGTAGGTCTGATGATTTGTTCAGCCATAAGCATCTGGTGCTCCTCCTCGTATTTGCCCGGTGGGGCTGATACAAACATGACCTGATCAAGCTTCTGCTCAAATTCCGAGAAGTTGAGTGGTCTGTTGTCAAGTGCCGATGGAAGCCTGAATCCATAGTCAACCAAATTCAT
>OGNM01001225.1_pt1 | contig 11753 bp, 8 predicted proteins | sample 1573441 | NCBI WGS metagenome assembly OGNM01 (sample SAMEA2581915, study PRJEB24529) | metagenome | biome: Human gut stool | place: China | collected 2011
GTTTATGACGCTTGGGGCAACATAAAAGATACCAAAGGCGAGCCGACAATTCGTGAACTGAACCCGATTCGCTACCGGGGCTATGTTTATGATACCGAAACTTCACTCTATTATCTCCAAAGTCGCTACTACGATCCATTCACAGGCAGATTTTTGAATGCTGATGTATATTGCAATACGAACACAGGTACTCCGCTAAGTACAAATATGTTCTCTTACTGTGAGAATAACACAATTAGCAATATAGATTTTAATGGATATGCACTTATAAATGTAATATGTTCTGCAATTGGAGGAATTGCAGGATGGTTTTTTGGTGATTGGATTGCTAAAAAATTAGGATATAAGAGCGGATGGAAATATTGGGCGATACGAGCGGGTGTTACAATTGGAGGTGCAGTAATAGGGTGGTTTGCAGGTACTTTAATTTCTAAAATTTTAGTTTCATATTTAAAGAAAAATCCTGGGATAATGATGAAGTTAATAAATAAATTTTCTCCAGTTAAAGTATCCAAAATAATGAATTATTTAGGAATTAATCCTTTTTCTATTGCGAAAAATTCTTCTAAATTCATTGCTATAGCACGTCAGTTGAATGATAAAAGTGTGAAAATAAGTTTAAAATGGGCAAAATCATTATATAAAGTCGCACGTAAATTTGGTTATACTTTAAAGTTGGATCCAGTACATGGCGGATATTCTAGACATATACATATTTACTATAAAGGTAAAAAATTATGTTTATAAGATTTTGTTGTAATTATATTACTGGAACAACTGATAAAAATACTGTAATTTAAAGCAATGAGAATTTTCTGTTGATTTTCTCATTGCTTTCTACCTAAGTGATGAAACCTCATATTACTATTACATATTTGACGGTTCGCTTGAAAGCGAATATCGTACATCATCTGACGGCAGTCTTACTCATTATATTGTTACCGATTCTAATGGCAATACGGTAGAAAAGACATCTGTAAACGGTCAGACAAAGACCATTACAACAGGCACAGATAAGGGAGCAAAAAACATGAAAAAAATAATACAACCAATATCAATATTGTTGATCATAACGCTGTTATCTGCGATATGTATAATACCATATGCAGCGACTATCGTTAACGGTGGTAATTACGGATTTACAGTTATGGATGCAACCAAGGTCCAAAAGTATGTTGTAGGTATGATTGACTTAACTGATGATGAGAAATTTCTTTACGATACTAATGGCGACAATGTGTTGACCGTTATTGATGCCACTAATATTCAGAAAATTATTGTTGGATCTCAATTCGATACATCAGAACCGTCATCTTTGACAGAAACTACTTCGGTTTACGGAACTGAAGCATCCACAGAAACAACGATATCGAATTTCTCATCTGCTTGTACTGAAGTAACAACTGAATATTCTGAAACTACAGCATATACTGAAACTACTACAGAATGTGTTGAGGAAACAACAATTGCTGATGAACCATCGACAGAATCGACTGAAACAACTACGGAAGAAGTTACTGAACCTTCAACAGAAGAGTATACTGAGCAGATTACTGAACAGCCTACTACAGAGCCAAAACCAACTGTTCCGCCTAAAAGTGTGAAATTCAATAAGAATGGAATAACACTTGGGGTAGGGGAGTCATATACTCTTATTACTACTATTGAAAATGGAGATATTTCGCAAGTAGAGTTTACTACAGATAATAGTGGGGTAATTACTGTAGACGATAAAGGCAAAATGACTGCTGTGGGCATTGGTGTCACTACAATTACAGCAAAAACTTATAACGGACTTACAGCCAAATGTAAGGTTACTGTTAAAAAGCTTGCTAATAGCATAAAGCTTGATAAGACAAGTATTATACTTGGAGTCGGTGAACAGTATGATTTTTCAAGCTATGTGCCGAGCGGAACAGCAGCTTATTATCGTTCTTATTATTCAGATGATCCGAATATTGCTTTTGTTCAAAAAGCCGGAGGTTTGATGACCGCAAAAAAGGCAGGAACCACAACTGTGAGATGCAAAATGCCAAACGGTACACAAGCAACCTGTAATGTAACGGTCAAGCCGCTTGCAACATCTCTTAAACTTAACGCAAGTGAAATTGTACTGTACATAGGTCAGAGTTTTGACATTAACAGCAGTGTTCAAAAAGGTACAGCGGCATATTACAGACTTTATTCATCAAGCAATTCAAAAATAGCTGCTGTAACAAGAGGCGGAGGTGTCGTCAAAGGAGTAGCGACAGGAAAAGCAACTGTAACTTGCACTTTGAATAACGGAAAAAAAGCCATTTGCAATGTATACATAATGCCACAGAGCAAGAAGATTTCAAATGTTCCGTTAATCGGTCAAAGTAAGCTCCCGACCGGCTGTGACCCCTGTAGTGCTACAATGCTGTTGACTTTCTACGGATATAAAATTTCTGAAACGACATTTGCAGATAAGTATTTGGTAAAAAAGCCTTTCGGTTATTCAAACGGTTCATACACAGGACCTGATCCGAATTGTGCTTTTGTCGGAACACCCTACAGCTCCAACAGCTACGGTGCATACGCTCCGATTATGGCAAAATGTATGAACAAATACCTTTCCGACAAATCATACAAGGCTGTAGAAATCAGCGGGAAAAGTCTTGAATATCTTTCGGGTAAGTATGTTGCACAAGGTCAGCCGATTATGGTGTGGGCAACAATTAATATGTCACCGTCATTTAAGACAACCACTTGGAGAGTAAACTACACCGATGAAAACGCAAAATATAAACTCGGCAGTTACTACACTTGGACTGCCGGCGAACATTGTCTGTTACTCACGGGCTATGACAAAGATTATTACTATTTCAACGATCCGTGGACGAATGCTCGAACCCGTTACTCAAAAAGCCTTGTAAATACAAGATATAACGAACTCGGCAAACAGGCTGTAGTTATGGTAAAGAAATAACAAGAACCTTCTCTGATGAATTTATCATTAGGGAAGGTTCTTTCTTTTATTTGTTAGTATATTCTATTAAGGCAAAAATGCCTTTAGGAGCTTAAAATAAATCGCTGTGTGTTCCGGTTCTTGTCAGATACAAAATAAGTTCTTCATTACTAATTTCATAAATTAAGAGCCAGTCAGGGGTAATGTGACACTCCATACAGCCGGAATAATTTCCAATTAGTTTGTAATCTTTATATTCCGGTGGTAGTAGTTGTTGTTCAGCTATCATTTCAACAACATCATCAAGCAATTGAATATTGTATCCACGCTTAATTGCCAGCTTAACATCTCTGTTGAATTTCTGTGATGGCACAATTCTTAATTTACTCATTGGTAATATCCTCTAAAAGCTCTCTAAATGAAGCAGAGGATTTTTGTTTGGATTTTTTTCAGTTCTTCAACTTCTTTTATTGCAGAAATTGTATCTGCATTTGGCGTTTCATAGTTAATGACATTGAGCATATAACGGATAAGGTTGCCCTTTACATTTTCGCCACCTTTTACAACAATACTTTTATAAGCGTTGTAAATATAACGGTCAACGGTAAATGAACAAGTAATCTTATTGGTACTCATAATTTTATCACCTTTCAAAAAAATATTACTAAGCTAACACGGCGGTATCACCGACACAGTTCGTTTTCGTAAGTTTCTGGTCGGCTGTGCTGCTCTTGTAAATTATTAATCCGCTGACATTGCACCAAGTACCGCAAAGGAATGGCTGAAAGTACTTGTGGGACTTCACATTGTTTATCTGCTTGCCCCATATTCAAACAATGAACTGAAACGGCTCAGCAAAACACCGAAACTGTATTTCTGTGACACCGGTCTTTGTGCTTACCTTTAGATGTGGCTGACGGCAGACACTCTCCGTAACGGTGCTGCAAGCGGTCATTACTACGAAAATTATGTGGTAATGGAGCTTGCGAAAAACTACGCTTACGCTAAATCTAAAGTAAATATTACCTATTTTCGTGATTCTAATGCAAAAGAGATTGATGTTTTCATCGAGGAAAACAATGTCATGCATCCGTTGGAAATCAAAAAGAGTGCTTCTCCTGATCGTCGTGAGGTCAAAAAGTACAGCGTAATTGACAGGGCTTCTATGAACCATGGAAACGGCGGCATCATATGTATGTGTGAGGAGCCGATACCGATTGACAAGGATAATTGTTTTATTCCGAGCAATCTAATCTGAATCACTCCCATAGCAAAAGTATATTTTCAAGAAACTAAGCAGAGCCCAAAAGCTCTGCTTTTTGTTTTAGTTTGCCCGGAAAATGACAGAAAAGGAATGAACGAAATGCCTAAGAAAAACGACTTCACCGTCTCCAAAAAAATCGTGATATACCTTTTATAATGTTATTTAACTCTGTCTACGCTGTAAATTGTAAATCCGTTGAATTCCTTTTCATCCTTGTAAACAATGACGGAATCCTTTTTGCCGTAATATTGGTTAAGATAATTTTCTTTGATAAAAGTAATTTTTTTATCGATAACATATACATTTCTTCCGTCAACGACCGCCTCATAAATATTTGTTGAGAGGTTGCGGTTCACAAGCTGATTTGTCCGATGAAGATATCCGAAGCCGTCAACATTATGGAGAAAATCGGTAGAAAATCCCCACAACGGATGAATATAGTTATCGGTATATGAAATGTATTCTTTAGCTGTTACAGGATCGAGAACATAATAATTTTCTGGATGTCTGTCAACCTCAGTATAAAGATCACTCGGCTTTTTGTCATATGAAACAGGAGTGATATGGAAGAAATATGATACACAGCTTGCCACACCTAATATCACAAGTACAATAACCGAAATAAGAACAGTTTTTCTGCTTTTATCTGTAATATTGCTGTATTCGTCTTTTCTGAGATGACCGAAATCAAACGAATACATTGTAAACGAAAGAATCATCAGCAAAATTCCGTACATTGTGTATGCCGAAGAATCCATTGCATAACGAACATACATACAAGCCGCAAATCCCACAGCAAAATATAAAGCAGGGAAGAAGGCAAATCTTTTTTTCTGAACGGTAACAAATACAACCATAACTGCAAGTATTACCGCAAAAGCAATAAGATATGAATCAAAATTTATAATATGTCCCCATGCATCTGAAAACAATGCACCCGCATTATCAAAGAAATTATACGGATTTTCCTGTTTTTGGATATCCGCAACCTTTTCAAGTGCAGCAGTATTCAGCCCGTTATTTTCATCATAATATCCGTCAACAAAAAGTTCATACTCATTTGCCGAATTTATTCCGACCGAATTAAGCTCCTCACAGTAATCGGAATAGTTCGGAAAAGCATTATCATCGGTCTTATCGGCAAGGACGCTGTATCTGTACAGTCCCGAAGTTTCTGCATTTGCATTATTGACCGAATATGAATAATATTCAAGACCACAGCCGATAAGAACAATAAAGACAAATACAAGCACAAAAGGTCTGAAATACCAGAAGAATTTTCTGAATGGCAACTTGTACTTTCTTTTTGCAATCATATCACCGATGAAGAATGCAATGAAAAATGCAAGTCCCACAAAGAAATATTTAAAACATAAAAATGTTCCGAATATAACTTCAAGTATACCAATCCAAAACGGGAGAGAGTACCTTTTATTTCTGATTGCATTAAGTGCCATCAGAAACCCTGCCGCAAGCAGCAAAGCGGCAGTTTTACTGCTTAAAATGTTTGAATAATGGTCAAATGAAAACAAAATATTCAGCACAAGAGTGAATATGAAAGCCTTGTTCTTTCCGAATTTATCGACAAAAACAAATGTAACAGAAGAAAAAGCGGCACAGGAGAGAAGAATTTGAAAAAGTACAAAACAGTTGAAATTCAAAAGAATGTACTGCAACGAACCGGTAATTGTCGCAAAAATGTAGTTAATATCATTATTGTAATAGTTATGATACTGACAGATATATAAAGAATTGTAAAAATCGTCAGCACTGTCATAGGAAAATGCAGTAACACCTATAATCAAAGCCATAATAACAATATTAATTGCCAAAGCAAAGAAGGTCTTGCTTTTTAGTGCGTTTAATATTTTATCTTTCATAATAACTCCTCTGCATTATCTTTCTTGTTTAAAAATCACTTTCTTGATCTTCTTTCGTTAATCAAGAGCTGAAGATTCTTCTGTTCGTAAGTATTAAATTTAACATTCTTCTCAAATTCTTCGGGTGTATATTTGCCCTCATACCATGACTGCGAGTTAAAGTATGCATTAAGGCTTGCGTCCTTAAAAATTCTGCCTCGTCTTGCATAAATCTCATTAATTGCAAGCTGTAAGTCGTCATCACTCAAAGCGCTTACCTGTGCGTTGCTGAGATATGAAGAATCGCTGTTAGGGAAGATAAATCCGCCGTTATTATTAGTGTTTGTATTGCTTGATGACTGTGCATTTGAGCTCTGTGAATTTGAATTGCCCGAGGAGTTGTTCTGACTGTTTGATGACTGCTGAGCCTGTGTTGCAGGAGCTTCTGTTTCTCTCTGAATCTGTCCGCTTGAGATAACAAGTTTAACAACTGTACCCGTACTTGCGCTTGTGTCACCTTCCGGGGTCTGGGAGATAATATATCCTTCCGGATAATCATAACTGTATTCATAATCAGAAATCTCAACGGTAAAGCCAGCCTGTTCAAGAAGCTTTTTACCGTAACTGTAACCGTAACAGACAACAGGAACAACATTGTTGTATGAAGAAGATGTTGTAACCTGTTCTGTTGTAGCAGGAACTGTAGTAGGCATCGCCGTACTCGGCACCTGTGTGGTTACTTCGGCAGATGTTGCAGTTTCGGCTGTAGTAGCTTTATTGTCAGTAGATGAATTTGACAAACCGTTATAAACGCAGAAACCGATAAATCCGAGTGCGGCGGCAATTACAACGGCACAAAGAATAATAACAAATTTATTCTTCTTTTTCTTTACATTTTCTTTATTATCTTCTTCATCTGTATATCCGAATTCATCGTCATTATCTTCAAAGCTGTTATCGTCAAAGTCGTTTTTTTCTTCAATTTTTTTAGTATCGTCAGCTTTATTGTCAGTACGCTTAACAGACGGCTCGTCCTCAAAGAAATCACCGTAGTCCTTGCTTGATTCATTGCTTGTAAGAACATTTTTATGGTCTGCACCGGAGTAATCGTCAAACACTTCAACGCTTGTAACAGGAGGAAGAACTTCCGGAGCTACTTCGCTGTTGCTTGAAACATCTTCAAATTCTTCAGCTTTTTTATCTGTAACAGTTTGTTCTTTCTGGTCATCTTCACTTGATACGGAACTGATATCTTCAAATCCAGGCTGTTTTTCATCTGATACTTCGTCAGTTTTAGCCTCGGAATTTTCAGGCTCATCAACTGCATCTGTAACATCAACAACCTCAAATCCGCCGTTTTCATCAGCATCAGACTCACTGACTTCATCTGAATCTACAGGAGCATTACCGTCAACAGGCAGGGATCCTTCACCGGCTAAAACTTCGGCAATGCCAAGCTGTTCGCCACCCTTAAATTCATTATCAAGAACAGCGTCCTCAACTGTCTGAACCTCATCCTTATCGTCAAAATTATCCTGCGGTTCAGTCGGCTCTGTATCCTCAAATTCATCATAATCATATTCTTCAAATACATTTCCGTCAAAATCCGTGTTTTCCGGAACAACAACATCGGGGTTCGGAACAGGGGAGAATGTACCTATTTCAGTCTTGATAGATGTGAGAGCATTTTTTATGTTGCCTGCATTTTTCCATCGGTTTGCATTATTCGGCTGACATGCAATTACAATAACACTCTTGAGTTTTTCATCGCCCTCAGACGGTGCGGTAACAGCCTTGCCCGAAAATCTTTCTTCACAGGCATTCTTTCTGTCGCATGAATCACTTTCAAACGGAATTTTACCGCCGTTGCACATTGCATACATAATTATTCCGACAGAATAAATGTCGGTTGTATAGTCAACATTTTCCTGCTTGTAAACCTCAGGCGCAACAAATGAGGTATCCGTAATCTTGCCTTCAAAATCAGTAAATCCGCCGATTTTATACCTTCCGTCAGCGGTTACAAAAATATTCTTTGGTGAAATATTACCGTGAAAAATATTCTTTGCTTCCAAAGTTTCAAGCATTTCACTCATTTGAATACCAAAATCTACAACTTCATTCTCAGCGAAAGTTTTGGTTTTCATAAGTTCTTCAAGACTTGTGAGGTCTTCTGTAAATATGTACAAATCACAGGTTTTTTTGTTCTGATTATCCTGAACATAAACATCCAGATAGTTTGAAATACCGTCAAGATCCTTAACCGATTCAATAAAATCAGCCTCTTCGGTAAAATACTCGGCATGTTCATCGGTATAATTGCTTTTGCCGACAAATGCGTGTCTGAGAATCGCATTTTGAGCAGTATTTTTATCAATCTTTCTTGATACCTTGTAAACTTCACAGCCGTTGTCTTCCCCAACAAATGAAGTAACCTTCCAATCCCTTAAATCTGCCGGCAATTTAATCGTTTTTGCCATACTAACACTCCTTAAATATTTCCTTATTTTTCATATTATATCTAAATCAAGGTCATTAACCCTCACTATCTCATTCTCCGGATTATTGTACCATATTACGAGCTGTTTTACCATAGATATTTCAATTTTTTAAAAAATAATTCTAATTTGTAATTAAATCCGAGATGAAAACAGCAGTCCGCCTAAACGAACTGCCGAAAACATAATTTCAGTAAAGTATCTTACTCGATCTTATCTGATTTTTATTTTTTCCTTTTTGTTGACTCCGATAATTCCGCCAATTCCTCCTCCCAAAACAGATGACATCAGTTTTAGCAGGGTTAATATCGTTATAGGCTCACCGTTAAAAATCAATGAAATAGAGGTTATGACAAGAAAAATAAAAAATCCTGTCAGCGAACCCACCGCAAGACCTGCACTTCCTGTAATTCTTGATGATATTATTCCCGACATCAGCGTTGCAACACCGACCATGCCGACCGTGCAGTAATCAAGTATATCTGCTGAAATTACTCCCGATGACATCATCACGGCTGCAAGCAAACACATCAAAATTACCAGTATGAGTATTCCGCATACTGATGAAAACAAAACAGCCTTTGCAAGTAGTTTTTTATCAGACATAAAACAACCCCCCGAATATATTCTGTTACAAATATATTCGGGGGAAAGAACATTCATTCAAAAAGTTATTCTTTTGTAGCTTTAGTTTCGTCAGAATCTTTCTTCTTGCCAAAACCGAAGAAACCTTTCTTTTCAGGCTGACCTGCCTGCTGTGGCTGTTCCTTAACTGTGTCAACAGTAGAAATACACCACTTTTTAAACTTCATCTTAACTCTGTCGGAGCCTGTTTCAATGATGATAGCGTCCTCGTCGTCCTTAATGGCAACTACTCTGCCCATAATTCCGCCGATTGTTGTAATTTCATCACCGATCTCAAGAGAGTTACGAAGCTGAGCTTCTTCTTTTTTCTTCTTTGAGTTAGGTCTGATGAGGAAGAAATAGAGAGCTGCAAAAATAGCAACATAGAAGAGAATCATAAAAATCATACTTGACTGATTTCCGCCGCTTGCACTTGCTTCTGCAACTACAGGTAAAAAGTTTGTCATTTTCGTCATTCCTTTCATACAATGTACTGATTATATCAGTTTTAATCACATCTTGCAAGTATTTTTTCTGTTTTGAAAAAATATTAGATACGCACGCCTAAAATATTGCGATATTTCTCGTAAAATTCCATATATGTGCCGTTATCAAGTTGAGTTCTGATAACTTCCATAAGATTATTGTAAAAATAGAGGTTGTGCAAAACAGCAAGTCGCATTCCGAGCATCTCACCGCTCTTAAGAAGATGTCTTATGTATGCCCTTGAAAAGTTTCGGCAAACGGGGCAGTCACAATGCTCATCAATCGGAGATTCATCTGTTTCATATTTTGCATTATTGATGTTACGCACTCCGTCCCAAGTGAAGAGCTGACCGTGTCTTGCGTTTCTGCTCGGCATAACACAGTCAAAAAGATCAACACCTCTTGCAACGCTTTCAAGAATATTCACGGGAGTTCCGACTCCCATAAGATATCTGATTTTATCTTTCGGAGCAAACGGCTCAACCTCTTCAATGATATGGTACATCGTTTCTGCAGGCTCACCCACGGCAAGACCTCCGATTGCATAGCCGTCAAGATTAAGCTCTGCAATTTCTTTCATATGATTGACGCGCAAATCGTCATAGATACCGCCCTGATTTATGCCGAACAGCATCTGGTTTTTATTTATGGTATCATCAAGACTGTTGAGCCTTTTCATCTCTGTAACGCATCTTTTAAGCCATCTTGTGGTTCTTTCAACGCTGTTTTTTGTATATTCATATGGAGAAGGGTTTTCAACGCATTCGTCAAATGCCATCGCAATTGTAGATGCAAGATTTGACTGGATTCTCATACTCTCCTCAGGTCCCATAAAAATTTTGCGGCCGTCAATGTGAGAATTGAAGTAAACGCCTTCTTCTTTAATATTTCTCAACTTTGCAAGAGAGAACACCTGAAATCCGCCGCTGTCGGTAAGGATAGGACCGTTCCACCTTGTAAATTTGTGAAGTCCGCCCATTTGCTTAACCTTTTCATCACCCGGACGAAGATGCAGATGATAGGTGTTGCAAAGCTGAACCTGACATTTTATATTCTTTAAATCAAGCGCAGAAACAGCACCCTTGATTGCACCGCATGTTGCAACATTCATAAAGGCGGGAGTCTGAACCGTACCGTGAACCGTAACGAATTCGCCTCGTCTTGCGCTGCCTTCCTTTTTAATTACCTTAAACATAAATCCTTAAAATCCTCCTATGATATGAACATAGCGTCACCGAAAGAGAAGAATCTGTACTTTTCCTTTACAGCTTCTTTGTATGCATTCATAATAAAATCATATCCCGCAAAAGCGGATACAAGCATAATGAGTGTACTTTCGGGAAGATGAAAGTTAGTAATAAGTCCGTCCAGCACCTTAAATTCAAATCCGGGATAAATAAAAATATCCGTAAATCCCTCGCAGGGTTTGATTTCTCCGTACATTGCCGCAACACTTTCAAGCGTTCTGCAGGATGTTGTGCCGACTGCAATAACCCGTCCGCCGTTTTTCTTAGTTTCATTTATGAGCTTTGCGGTTTCTTCGGGAACTTCGTAATGCTCGCTGTGCATTTTATGCTTTGTAACATCGTCAACCTTAACCGGTCTGAATGTACCGAGTCCCACATGAAGTGTAACATACGCAATCTTTATACCTTTAGCCTTGATTCTGTCCATAAGCTCGGTTGTAAAGTGAAGTCCTGCCGTCGGAGCTGCCGCAGAACCGAGTTCATGGCTGTAAACCGTCTGATAGCGTTCCTTGTCTTTAAGCTCGGCTGTAATATAAGGAGGAAGAGGCATCTGACCGATTTTGTCAAGAGTGTTAAAGAAATTCTCTTCGCAATCAAAATCAACTATTCTGTTGCCGTCATCCTTAACATCAACAACTGTTGCACGCAAAATCCCGTTACCAAACGAAAATTTTGTGCCTACTCTTGCTTTTTTTCCTGGTTTGCAGAGTGTTTCCCAACGGTTGTTCGCAACCTGCTTCAAAAGCAGAAATTCAACTTTTGCACCTGTTTCGTCTTTGATACCGTAAATTCTTGCAGGCAAAACTCTTGAATCGTTGGCAACAAGAAGGTCACCCTCGTTAAGAT
>OGNM01001229.1_pt1 | contig 11745 bp, 5 predicted proteins | sample 1573441 | NCBI WGS metagenome assembly OGNM01 (sample SAMEA2581915, study PRJEB24529) | metagenome | biome: Human gut stool | place: China | collected 2011
TCCTGCTCGCGCGGCACCCGACACCGGAAGCGGGTTGTTCTCGGCGTTCTTTTTCGGAATCTGCGCGGAGGCCGTATCGGTCATGGTGCGCACGAAGGGCTGCCAGTCGACGAGGTTCAGTTCTTTGGCCTGAATCGTTACGGCGATGCCGCGGGCGGGAAGACCTGCGCGGTGCCCTACGGCGATGTTGCCCAGAGCCGCAAGTTTGGATCCTTCCGTAGGCAGCTGCAGCAGGACGTCGAAGCGACTGCCGGAGCCCACCTTGATCATGTAGCCCGGCTGACGGTTGATGGTAACGGGGGTGAAGCTAAAGGCAGTATCCCAGGTTTCCGTCGGGGTTTTCTTTAACGGTGCCGGCAGGTCGATAGCTACGCCCTGAAGCGAAGAGCGCGCCGAGACGGTGACACCTTGGTTTTTTTTCACGACTACCGTGGAAACAAAGGGCAACATGCCGGACATGCGTTTGGCGACCGGATCGAAATAGGGGTTCTGCGCAAACCAGGTCAGGTGTGAAACGTCGGTGGAACCCGAAGCACTGATCACGATCGCACCGTCAGCCGTGGTGTGAACCGACACGGACGCGTCGCCCGATCCGAATGGACGTGCGTGCACGTTGCTTGCCGTTGCTCCTTTTTCAGAGAAGTGCACGGTGCCTTCGACATCGTTGAGCGGCGGCTTGGGCCAGCCCATGGCAATGTCGGCCTTCTGCATGGAGATGGCTCCTTTTACCTTTGTTCCGGAGGGTTCCATGAGCGGAATGTCGAGGTACAAATCCAGATGACCCTGACCTTTTGCCTTGGTGCCTGTGAACGCGCCCGAGACAAACTCCGTGACGGGGCTTGCTTGCACGTAGTCGAAGAACTTTTGCAGTTCGGCGTCGGCGTCGCCGTTGATGATTAGGCGAGTGTTGTCGCCGGCGCTCAGATTCGGGATGTCGGCGCGCGTTTTCGTCACCGTGGCGCCGTTGGTCTTGGCCGAATCGGCAAGCACCGTCATGGAGGCGCCTTCAAAGATGAGGCGCCCCTGAATGTCGGTGAGAAGCGGCCACAAGGCGGCGCGCTCAAAATTGCCGTCTTCGAGCACCTTCATGGAAGGAACATAGTCGATGGCGGCATCCTTGAGTTCTGCCGAAACGATAAAGTGCCCTTTGTCCTTGTTCGGGCCGACCCAGGGGTATTTCACGAGGTCGCCGCGCAACTTGAACGTGCCGTTTTGCGCCTGTCCGGAAACGAGGCCGCCCTGCAGCCAGTTGCGCACGTTTTCGGAGATCGCCAGCGGCATGTATCGCCAGGCGCGGTTGGCTTGCAGGTGCTCGATGCGGCCCGTGAGATTGATGTGACCGGCCGCCGTGTCGTTTTGCTGCCAGGAGCCCTGCGCGGACACAGACAGGTCTTCGTTGGAAACGGCCACGTTGTCAAAGGTTATCGCAACCTTTTCGTTGTCAGTCTCGGAAGCTCGGGAAAGCTGCCAGCTCACGGCGCCCGTGAGTGAATCAAGAGGCAGGCGGGGATTTTCAAAGACGCCGGGAATTGACACGGCGCCTTTCTGGGTGGCGAAAGCCACGCGCCCGCGCTTGGCGGCGACTTCCAAAGAACCGGAAAGGTTCTCAACGCCGGAGAAGAAAACCTTTTCGTTTTCGGGCGAGTTATGGGCAACCGTCAGGCCGGAGAAATCGGTCTTGATGCGCCAGTCCTGTGTCTTGCCTGGAGAGCCCAGCCAGGAAACCTCGAAGTTGGAGATGGTGCCGGAGGCTTCATGCTGGTGAATCAGATCGGCTGCCGACTTTGGGAAGGGCACGGACGGAAGGAGTTTTTTGAGCGTTTCAACGTCAAGCCGTGCGATGCTGAAGCCGGAGCGATGCGTTTCGGCATCCGGTGTTGCAGTCGTGTGCACGACGGTCTGCAAAAGCAGGTCGTGAGCTTCGGTGCCATCGCTCAATTCGAAATCGAGATTTTCAGCTTTGGCGTGCAGTTCGCCTTCGGTAAAGGTTTCCGTCAGACGCGTCGAAAGCGTCTTTACCTGCAGCGGTTCGGAATTGGGCGAGAAAGTGAGCAACACGTCCGACAGGCCGAGGTAACTGGTCAGTTCACTCGGGGTTCCGTCCTGGAATTTGAGCCAGGTTCGCGTGCTGCCGCGCCCCGACTTCAAAAGTTTGCGGGCGTCCGGAATGGGACGCGTCAGGCGGGCGACGTCAAGATTGTCGGCGCCGAGATAAAGTTCGCCCGACCATGTCTTCCAGCTGCGGTCACCGAAAAGCGGAGCGGTGAACCGCGTGCGGATGTCGATGCGGTTTTCATGCCGCCCTGCGAGTTCGCCCTGAATGCCCGCTCGATAGTCGCTCACGTTCTTTTCAAACGTAAAGTTGATGTTTTCGATCGTGGTCGTGCGGGCGCGAGGCTTGGCAATCAGATCCTGAAAGCGAAGCTTGCAGGACGTAACGTCAATGCGGCCCTGGCGCAGGAGCCAGTCTGTGACGGCCGAACCGCTTTGCGCATCGCGTCGGGCCGTATCGTTGAAATTGATGATAAAGCCCGCAATGTCAAAGACGCCGTGATCAACGCGTCGAACGGTGATTTCGGCGTTGGGAACTTCAAGCTTTCTGAAAAGAGGCTGTCCGAAGACGGAGCGCCAGTAAAAACTCGCCTCAACCTGCGGCAAATGCAGGATGTTGGCATCGCGTGAACGTGGGTCGGGACGTTGAATCACGACATCGCGCAGGGAAAGCTGCGGCCAGAACGTATCCCACCGCGGCGAGACACGCCCGATGCTGACTTCGGCGTGCAGCGACTCGCTCAGAAAATGCGCTATGTCGTCCTTGTACTTGTCGACCTGAGGCAGCAGAACCCAGCGCGTTGTGAGCACAAGAGCACAAAAGAGGAAGTAGAAGAGAACGACGCCCCAAAAAAAAGAGATCCACGCCGCGCGTACTTTGGGGTGGCGCAGGTAGGCTCTGAATCTGACCGGGAGTATGGAAAACGTCGAACTCATGCCGCAGGAATTGCGAAGATCACGGACCTAGGAGGAAAAAACGACTCAGCGCGATTGCTCACACAGCTAAAATGAGCCGAACAGGCAAGCGCCGAAAACCGGTCGAGCTGTCACGCAAATGAAACGAAAAATTCACACAAGGCAATATAGCAAAGCTCGTTGCGGACAACTCGGGCGATTTTGTATCTCGCCGCAAATTGGTCTCGATTTGAAACAACTTTTTTACGCAGTTTTTATGTCATGGGCGAACTGAATTCAACCAAGCCGCGTTTGACTCCGCAGGAAGTTCCTCAATTTTCACAATATGCCGCGCGCTCGCTCAATGCCATGACGCTGCAGAGCGGGACCACCGTTCAGGATTTAATCGAGCGGTTTCAGAAGGAACCTGTGACGCGCGAGGCGATGCGAAGCCGTCTCGAAAAAATCGATGATCCGGAAATGCTCGACATGGTCATGCGTCAGTTGCGCCGGGAAGTGATGACGACGCTGATCGTTCGTGACCTGACCGCTCACGCCGATTTTCATGAAGTCGTGGGCACGGTGACGGCGTTGGCCGAAGAAACCGTTTCGGCGGCCGTGCGGGTGCACTCCCGAAAGCTTGCGCAGCGCTTCGGCGTGCCGGTGGGGGTCTCGGGTGAACCGCAGGATCTGCTTGTCGTCGGCATGGGCAAACTCGGCGGGGAGGAACTTAACGTCAGTTCCGACATTGATCTGGTCTTCGTTTACGACGAAGGCGGCGAAACGCAGGCAATCGGAGAGTTCGCTTCGGCACGCCGTCAGGTGACGAACCACGAGTTCTTTGACCGTCTGGCTCGACGTGTGATTGCTTCTATTAACGAAATCGACGGCACCGGTTTTGTGTTTCGCGTCGACATGCGTCTGCGTCCCTTCGGCGACAGCGGTCCATTGGTGATTTCCTCGGCAATGCTCGAAGAGTATCTCTACAGCGAAGGTCGCGACTGGGAGCGCTTTGCCTGGCTCAAAGGACGCGTTGTCAACCGCAGCGTTTTTGCGGGTGAAGAGAACTTTGCGCAGGCCGTTCGCAACCTCAATTCTCTGGTGCGGCCGTTCGTGTTTCGCAAGTACGTTGACTTCGGCGCCATCAGTGCTCTTGCGAAGATTCATGAGATGATCCGTGCGGAAACGGCCCGCAAGGAAGCCGTCAAGGACCGCGGCACCAACATTAAGCTCGGAAGCGGCGGCATTCGGGAAATCGAATTCATTTGCCAGACTTTCCAAATCATCCGCGGAGGCCGCGAAGCTGAACTTCGAGGCAAGACCACGGGTCCCATGCTTGCTGCCTGTGCCGCAAGCGGCTGCATTGATGAGCAGACGGCCGAACGGCTCAATCGCAACTATGTGTTCTTGCGCAATCTTGAACATTGCCTGCAGTATGTCGATGACAAGCAGACGCAGGTCTTGCCTAAGGATGATGCAGAGCGCGCACGCGTTGCCAAGATGATGGGAATGACGCTTGCCGAGCTCGATGCCGAAGTTGCCGAGATCAGAGCGTTTGTGACGACGACCTTTGACGGTGTTTTCCATACCAAGGCGCCCACCGATCGCGTGAGCAACTGGCCTGTCGGGTGGTCGACGGGCGATCCGGCTCTTGAAAGTGAACTCACCGATGCGCTTGCCGGCATCGGCTTTATTGAGGCCAACAAGCTCGCCGGCCGCATTCTCAAGATGATGCGTTCGCGCTATTTGAACGCGCGTACGCAACAGACGCGCGAACAGTTGGCGCGTTTTGTGCCCAAGGTTGCTCAAAAGGCGGCCGGTTGGGCGCAGCTGCGCGAAAGCTGCGTTTCGGCCGATGAGGTGATGGAGCGCTACCTGACCATCTTGGAGATGGTGCTCGGGCGCGCAACCTATATCGCGCTGCTCAACCAGTATCCGGACGCGGCCGAACGTGTCGGACGGATGCTTGCCGTGTCCCGTTGGGCGGCCGACTACATCGCCGCGCATCCTTTGGTACTCGACGAACTGGTCGATGCGCGCAATCGAGTGATCGACGATTACACACCGGTGGATCGCAGCCGGTGGTTGGAAGAATTGCGTGCGCAAATGCGCTCGGCAGACGGCGATCGGGAGCGTCAGCTCAATCATCTGCGCGACGCTGTTTCAGCTGCTCACAGCCGATCTGGAAGGCCGTCTTACGGTGGAGCGCCTCGCAGACCATCTTTCGGCGCTGGCCGATGCCGTGCTTGCGGTGGTGATTGAGCTTGCCTGGGACTCCATTGCGACGCGGCACCGCGAGTATCCCAAGTTTGCCGTGATCGGCTACGGCAAGTTGGGCGGCAAGGAGCTCGGCTACGCGTCCGACCTCGACTTGATTTTCCTATACGACGACGATGCGCCGGAGTCGGAGAGCAACTACGTGAAGCTCGTCAAGCGTATGCTGAGCTGGCTCACGCTGCAGACGAGTTCGGGCATTCTGTTTGATGTTGACATGCGCCTTCGTCCCAACGGACAGGACGGGCTGATTGCTTCCAATATTGAAATGTTCCGCAAGTATCAGCGCAACGCCGACGGACACGGAGCCTGGCCTTGGGAGCATCAGGCGCTCACGCGCGCCCGTTTCTGTGCGGGCGATCCGCAGGTGGGGCAGCAGTTTGAGGACGAACGCCGCTACATCCTCACGCTTGAGCGCGATGCCGCACAGGTGGCAAAGGACGTCATCGAGATGCGCGGTAAAATGCTCGACGGGCACCCGAACCGCACCGATCTCTTTGACGTGAAGCACGACCGCGGAGGCATGGTGGACCTGGAATTCATCGTGCAGTACCTGGTGCTTGCCAAGAGTTCCGTTTTCCCGGAACTCGTCAACAACTTCGGTACGATTCATCTCACGGAAATGGCTGCGCGACTGGGACTGCTCGATGAAGCAACGGCGGAGCAAGCCGTCAAGGCTTATCGTCACTACCGCAACATCCAACGCGAAATCCGTCTTGCCCACGGCGAAGACGTCCGCTGCCGTGTGGATCCGGAAAGTGTGGCCGATGAACGCCGAGCGGTTCTTAAGCTCTGGCAGGACGTGTTCGGAACCGACGCTCCGCAGCCTTGATCAAGCAAAACAGCGGCATCCCGGGAGGTTGCCGCCGTTTTTTTCGGACGCTCAGACAATGCCGCTGTGACGCAGCAGCGGCTCGATTGACGGATCGCGTCCGCGGAACGCACGGAAGTTTTCGATTGCGTCGCGCGAAGAGCCGCGGCTTAACACCTCTTCGACCCAGCGCTTGCCGGTGGCCGGATTAAAGAGCCCTTCCTCCTCAAACGCACTGAAGGCGTCGGCTGAGAGTACTTCGGCCCACTTGTAGCTGTAATAGCCTGCACTGTAGCCGCCCGCAAAGATGTGGGCAAAGCTCTGTGCGAAGCGGGAATATTCGGCAGCCGGCACCACGGCGACTTCCTTGCGCACGTTATCCAAAACGGCTTGGAAGTCATCGGCGTGATCCGTGGAGTCATCATCGTGAATGCGCAGATCAAAGAGAGCAAACTCAAGCTGACGCAGGCAGAACATGCCGCTTTGGAAATTCTTGGCCGCCAGCATCTTGTCAAAAAGTTCCTTGGGCAGTACCTCGCCCGTATCAACGTGCGCGGAAAGCGTCTTTAAGGTGTCGTAGTTCCATGCCCAGTTTTCCATGAACTGGCTCGGCATTTCCACGGCATCCCATTCCACGCCGTTAATGCCTGAAAGTTGCGCCTGCGGTACGCGCGAGAGCATGTGCTGCAGACAGTGGCAGAAGTCGTGCGTGAGAAGCGCCGGCTTATCGCCGACGGGCTGCGAGAAGTTGCATACGAGGTAAGCAACCGGAGTTCTCACTGTCCCGTCGGGTAGCACGCAATAGGTGGTGTCGCTGTCCATCCAGGCGCCGCCGCGTTTGCTGGCGCGAGCGTAGAGGTCGGTGTAAAAACGCGCGATGAGATTGCCGGAAGCGTCTGAAATCCGCCACAGCTTGACGTCGTCGTGCCAAACAGGAGCCGAGTCTTCGCTGATGCGCACGTCAAAGAGCTTTTCGACCAAGCGGAACATGCCGCTGAAGACGGCCGGCAGCGTGAAATAGCGCTTCACTTCGTGATCGCTGTAGGCGTATTTGGCTCGGCGAAGTGACTCGGACACCCAAGCGGCGTCCCACGGATGCACTTCGTTGAGCCCCAGCTTTTCTTTGGCAAACGTTTTGACTTCTTCCCAGTCGGCCTCGCCCTTGGCGCGGGCCTTCTGAGCGAGTTCCGTCAAGAACGCCTCAACTGCGGCCGGAGAATCAGCCATCTTGGGAACGAGCGAGACTTCGGCGTAGTTCTTAAATCCCAGCAACAGCGCTTCTTCGCGGCGGTTTTTGAGTAGGGATCGGATAAGCGGCGTGTTGTCGCGCTCAGCCGGGCCGTATCCAGAGGCGCGAGTCGAATAGGCGCGGTGAAGCTTTTCACGCAGTGCGGCGTTGTTGGCGTACTGCATGGCGGGCAAATAACTGGGCATATGCAGCAACAAAATGTGCCAATTCGATTTTGGATGTCAACCCGAATGCTTTGATTTTCATTGAAGGCGTGGAACAGTCGGTGAAGAGTGATGCCTATACTTGGGGGCAGCCGGATTCTAAGACTGACCCACCGTATATTCCGGCATGGTGGGGCGGAAACCTGCGTGGTGTCCGGAAATATCCGGTCGTTCCGGATTCCGGTACCAGCCAGATCGTGTATTCTCCGCACGATTATGGCCCGTCTGTTTATAACCAGACTTGGTTTGATAAGGATTTCACCGAACAGACGCTGTTGGATGATTATTGGTATGATACTTGGGCATATGTCAATGCCGAAGATATTGCACCGCTGCTGATTGGCGAATGGGGCGGTCATATGGACAATGGCAAGAATCAACAGTGGATGGAACTGCTGCGGGATTACATGATCAACCATCATATCAATCATACTTTCTGGTGCTTGAATACCAACTCCGGCGATACGGGCGGACTTTGGGCAGGCATTGGATATGACCAGGCTGCCAGCAAGACCAATCTGACTTGGGATGCGGATAAGTATGCACTGTTTGAAAAATCCCTGTGGCAGACGCTGGAAACCGGAAAATATATCGGCTTAGACCATCAGAAAGCATTGGGCAACAATGGAACAGGGTTGTCCCTGTCAGAATTTTATGCTTCCTATGCATCGACTGAGGGCAGCAACTTGGACGGCGGAACGATTGTAGACGGCAACACCACCAAGCCAACCACAGACACAACAAAGCCATCTACAACCACCACCACAATTACTACCACAACTACAGCAGCTGCAACGACAACAGAAGCACCGAAGACAGATGTTCTCGGCGATATTAACGATGACCAGAACGTTACCATTTCTGATTTGGTATTGCTGAATCGCTACTTGCTCCGGAAGATAGACGGAACAGATGCAGCATATGCATTTGACCGTGGCGATGTCAACGGAGATAAAATCTTAAATGTGGTCGATGCAACGCTTTATCGGCAACATTTGCTGGGAACACTGAAAAAATTTCCGGCAGAATAAACCCGAATGGGTAATAGAAAGGAATTTCCCTTTATGAAACGAACCGATTATCTCTCATGGGATGCATATTTTATGGGAGTTGCCCTGCTCTCTGCTCAGCGGAGCAAGGACAATCATACACAAGTTGGTGCTTGTATCGTCAACGCAGAAAACAAAGTGGTTTCGGTTGGCTATAATGGCATGCCGACAGGCTGCAATGATGACATGATGCCGTGGGAACGGGATGGCGGATTTTTGGATACGAAGTATGCTTACGTCTGCCATGCGGAATTGAATGCCATTTTGAACCGCAACGCAGCCAGCCTGCAAGGCTGTCGGCTGTATGTATCGCTGTTTCCGTGCAATGAATGTGCGAAGGCAATCATTCAAAGCGGTATTCGGGAAGTGATTTATCTGGATAACAAGTATGCAGATACAGAGAGTACCAAAGCGTCGGTACAGATGTTCCGGCTGGCAGGGGTGACCTGTCGGGAATATCAGCCCATGCAAAAAGAGATTACGCTTTCTCTCTAAATACTATAGGCAAAGAGCAAAGCGATTTTGCCGGATGTCACAGACTGGTTTTCCAAGAACTCAGAATTCAGAGTGCGTATAAAAATGATGAAACAACCTGCATTCCCTGCCGAACCGCAGCCGGATGCAGGTTGTTTTTTTGCAAAATATGTTACAGATAGTTGGAAAAACCACCGGATTTATGAAAAATATCCCTTATTTTTGATGAGAAAATCATTTTTCTTTGAATTGTATCTGAAAATCTGCAATTTTCTCTGTTTTTTTCTCATAATTCCTTTGCTTTTTTCCAGGAAGTATGATATAATAAAATGGAAAGAATCTGCTTGCATAGAAAGGATGGATCGCTTATATGCGTATTCGGCATAAACCGTGGGCAAAACCAGAATTAGAGGCTTGTCCATTTTATATTTCCGAGCCAAAATTGAATCGAGGGCATTGGAATACGATTTTTCCGGGAGAAAAGAAACCGCTGCGGCTGGAATTGGGCTGCGGAAAGGGCGGTTTTATCTCGCAGGAAGCCCCTGCAAATCCGGATTATCACTATATCGCAATGGACATCAAAAATGAAATGCTGGTGCTTGCAAAACGAAAATTGGAAGCGGCTTATGCGGAACAACAGCTGCCATTGGACAATGTTCGGATTTTTATTTGCAATTTGATGCAGTTTTCCGAATATTTTTCACCGGAAGACCGGATAGATCGCATTTACATCAACTTCTGCAATCCATGGCCAAAGGGAAAACATAAAAAACGTCGCCTGACCCATCCCCGTCAGTTGCAGCAGTATCGGACGGTATTGGATGGAGAAATCTGGTTTAAAACCGATGATGATGAATTGTTTGAAGAATCGATCCTCTATTTTCAGGAGTGCGGCTTTGACATTGTGTTCCAGACAACCGATTTACATAAAGAACCGGACATTCAAAGCTTCCGCACGGAACACGAAGCAATGTTTGAAGAAATGGGAAAGACCATTAAATTTCTGATTGCTCGTCCGCAGCAGACACAGCAAGCATCTGCACAATAAATTTGGGAAAATAAAACAGGAAGGGATTGCAGTTATGGATTTTAAATGGAAAAACGGACAGCTTTTTCAAAAATTTTCAGAAATGACCGGAAAATCCGGCGTTGCATCCATGGAGATTATCGCAGACGGGACACAGGCAAACGAAAATCCGGCTGCCGCATATCGTGGGTTGGGCTGTATTTCTGCGAATAATGCCTCTCGTCTGCTGTTGGATTATAAAGTTGAACATCCAAAAGAATACGAAGAAATCATGCGGCTGTTGTTCCAGAAAGATTATGGGATTGGTCTATCGCATATCAAGCTGGAACTGGGTGCGGATGTCAATTCTTCTTGCGGAACAGAACCGGCAACCAAGCGAACCCCCGAAGAACGGGCAGATGTGACCCGTGGAGCAGGGTTTCAGTTTGCAGCAGATGCCAAAGCCATCAATCCAGATATTACGTTGGATTTGCTCCGCTGGGGAGAACCGGCATGGGTTTCCAGAGCGTTTACCGTCAGTCAGGAACATGGATTCAATGCCCGTTATAGCTGGATCAAAGAAACATTAGACGCAGCCTATCGGGTTTATGGCTTGAAATTTCATTTTATCAGTGCGGAACAGAACGAAACTGATCGTATCGACGAATCGTGGATTCTCTTTTTGCGGTATCGGTTAGACCATGAAGTCCGGGCACCGTATGATTACCGGAAAATTAAACTGGTGGCATCCGATGAAGTCGGAACACGCAACATCGCTGCACAGATGGTGGAAAATGCTTCGCTGCGGAATGCCATTGATGTCATCGGTCTGCATTATACCACATTTGGTGATTCTTATACGAACCTGCTGAATGAAGCATATGGAAAAGAAATCTGGTACAGTGAGGGCAGTTGTCCTTGTAATCTGTCAGAACTGACCGTTCAGGCAGACCAATCCGGTTTGGTTGGAAAGAACAGTGCCATTGATATTGCAAACCGGATTATTAACAGCTATTACAACGGAAAAATGTGTATGTATGAGTTTCGTCCGGCGATTGCTGCCATTTATGACGGGGCATATGATGAACCAAAACACCTGATTGCTGCACAAGAACCGTGGTCGGGCTTTTATCGGCTGGATAGCGGTTTCTGGATGGCAATGCATTTCAGCCGGTTTTCTCCAAAGGGCTGGCTGTTTGTGAACGGTGCTTGTTATGGGGACGGCGAAGAAAATCACGCCATTGAACATACCAGCCATAACTTCATGACGTTGGTTTCCCCAGATCGTTCAGAAATGACGATGCATTTCACCAATGAAGACTTGTTTACGAGAACATATTCTGTTCAGCTGAAAGATATGGGCTTTACGAACCGGATGCTTTCCACTGTGCTTACAACAGCGCCGAATCCGGGTGAAGCATTTGATGCAAATTGGTTTCGGCGGGGAAAGCCGATTAAACCGAGCCACCGCAACGGGGAAACCTATTTCATCAAAGTGCCACCGCAGAGTATCATGACGATTACCACACTGGATACCGGATGGGTCAATGGTGTGGAAACATTTTCGCATAATATCCCGAATGCAGAGCGTTTGCCACTGCCGTATCAGGACAATTTCCGGTATCAGTCGGATGAAATCATGGTACGGGGCTGTGCACCTCGCTATATGACCGACCAAGGCGGTGCATTTGAACTGATTCACTCCGACCAAGACGGCGACATTCTCTGTCAGC
>OGNM01001234.1_pt1 | contig 11724 bp, 10 predicted proteins | sample 1573441 | NCBI WGS metagenome assembly OGNM01 (sample SAMEA2581915, study PRJEB24529) | metagenome | biome: Human gut stool | place: China | collected 2011
TTTACGCCCCCGTTCTCCCCAATAAAGAGCATCAACAGAGATAACTACATAACCATGGGCAGCCAAATAATCGCCTACATATTGTCCACCATAGCAATTGGCTGCCCAATTATCCGAATCATCCAGTACAGTTTTATCCACTCCAAAAGGACGAATCATTTTCTCTTTACCAATCGTATAATGTCCACCATGATCGTGCAAAAGTACTACAGCCGGGAAAGGACCTTCACCATTGGGTATCAATACATAAGCATTCACACGAGAATACCCAGTCAAATTAAAACATAATTTTTTCGCCCGATATCCTTCTCGCTGTTCTTCTGCTATTACTTCTGTTTTATAATCGGTTGTATAAGGCGGTGGAGCCAGCATAGCATCCAGTACTGCCGCGCGTGCCTGCCTACGCCATTTCTTGAAATTCTTCACCGGACTATTACCCCAAGCCATGGGATACGTCAATTCCTTTTTCAATTGGTCCAAAAAGACCGGCATTTCCCGCTCTAATTCATAGGCAGGTAAATGTTGAGAAAGGGCGGTCGTCGAAACGACCAGCCCTATCATACCAAATAGCAATCCTTTTACCATATTTGCTAATAATACATATTATTATTTATAACCAGGGTTTTGTTTAAACTCATCCTTATTTATCACAGCATCCAGTTCATCCTGTGGTATCGGACGCAATTTATGAAAATCCTGAATATTCTCTGCTGCATTCGGATTATATTTTTTCACTCTTTCCAGCAGTTTTCCGGTACGTTTCAAGTCGAAGAAGCGCTGCTGTTCACCAGCCAATTCCCTTGCACGCTCATCCAGAATGAAATCAATATCCAAATCTGACTTATTGATTTTCATAGCTTCTTCTTTTCCCGGAATAGCTCTCTTCTCACGAAGAATATTGATATACTTAACAGCTTCGTCCGGATTATTATTCATCAATTCAGCCTCAGCAAGCAAGAGATACATCTCTCCGATACGAAGTACAAAAGCGTCACGTTTACTTTCATATTCCCAACCGGTAGGTTTAGTATTATCCTCAAACTTATAGGTAGATATAAAATAGTCACGAGTACCTATTGTTTTACCTTCCGCATCATACACATCATTACGGTCAAAAATCCGGTATTTCTTGCTGGCCCTATATTCATCCGTAACGGCATATTTAAGAGTCACAAAAGCCGTATCGCCAATAGCCAGTCCATTAGGAGCTCCATACTGTTGTCCATACTCTTTCGTATAATTATCTGTCGTACTGTTTACATACCAAGCAGTACGAAAAGTAGCATCATAGCGTTGATCAATCGTCTCATCAAACATATTCAAGAAAGCGATAGTAGGCATAGACTGTACCCAGGGAGCGTGCGTATCCGGAGTTACCCAAACGCCACATCCACCTACCATCCAGTATGACATGGCAGAGAACAGTGGGGAACCATTTCCTCCGTTACCACGTAACGGTGAGGTCTCTCCTTCTTCGAAGGTACCATTCAAGATCGTTTCCTGACTATAGTCCACCCACCAAATAGCTTCCATATTATTTTGTCCTACACTATTATTGATATCAAAAGTTTCTTTAAATGTATCATACAATCCCAGACCTGACGTACCAATCACTTCCTTACCCAATGTTATCGCCTCAGCATACTGCCCGCGATACAAACACATCCTTGCTTTAAAAGCTTTGGCTGCCAACTGAGTCACACGACCATTATTTTTAATCGGTGCGGCTGGCAAATAATCGATAGCATTATTCAGATCCGCAAAAATCTGATCATAAAACGCCTCTACAGAGGAACGGTGGGCTACATTTTCCGGAGCATTCATCTCATCAGTATAAAGGACTACATCTCCCCAAGTCTCTACTATCAGGTGCAGATACAATGCCCTGAGAAAATGTACTTCGCCCAGACGCTGTTTTTTTAAATCATCTGACAAACCTGCTCCATCAGCCCGCGCTATTGCAGCGTTACATGCATTCAGACCATTATATAAAATATTCCACATATAACCTATCAAGGTTTGACTACCTTGTAAATCCTGTGTATAGAAAGCCATGAATGGTGCACGTCCACAATCGGCGCCACCACCTGTATAGCAATCCGTTCCCATTTCAGTAAAAGCATATCCATCCGGTTTGCCAAACCAGGCACGAGTATAAGAATAGCAAGCATTTACCAAGCTTTCATATCCTTCAGGAGTACTATAAAGTATATCTCCTGTTATAGAGTTCCGGTTAGTCTCTTCCAGAAAATCCGAACAGGAAGAGAATGTCAATATAGCGATAAAGAATAATACTATCTTTTTCATAAGTAATTGTTTTTTAGATTAGAAACTAACATTTACACCCAACACAACTTGTTTTGTCATTGGGTAGGAATTAGATCCGCCACGTTCCGGGTCATAATCACTGAATTCACTGAAAGTGAAGAAATTCTTCAATGTCGTATATATTCTCAATTTAGACAGATTAACTTTGCTAATCATCTGCTTTGGGAAATTATATCCAAACGTGATGTCTTTAATCTTCAGGAAATCTCCTTTACGATAAGCCAATGTGCTCTTATAAAGCATAGATTCATTCTTATTGAAATTTGGACGTGGATAAGAATTCGTTGGATTTTCCGGTGTCCAGTAATCACATGCTATTGAATTAGTCCATCCACTCGGGTTGAAGTTTCCAGCTGCCTGGCTTGCAATCATATGCCCTACACGAGCGTATAAGAAAAATGAAAGCTCCCAACCCTTGTATTCAAAACGATTATTAAGTCCGGCTGTCCACTTCGGAGTCAGTTGTCCCAATACTTTTCTATCATTGTTTGAATCAATAGTTCCATTTTTATCCAAGTCACGTACCTTAATATCACCAGGTTCCTGACCATATTTGGCAGCTTCGGTCGCTTCATTAGTTTGCCAGATACCTATTTTCTCATAATCGTAGATAACTGACGTCGGAGAGCCAATGAACCAGCCACTACCTACATCATCCTGGTCTGTATTCAATGCTGTAATTTTCTCTTTATTGGCTGAAAAAGTCAAGTCAGTTGTCCACTTAAAATCTTTCGTATCAAAGTTTACTGTATTAATGCTGAGATCAATACCTCTTGTCTCAGTCTTACCTACATTACTGATTACTGATGTAAATCCAGTATGTCCAGGCAAAATCATCGGCAAAAGCAAATCTGAAGTCCAGGTTTTATACGCATCTATCGTTGCATAAACTCTGTTATTCAATAAACCAAAGTCAATACCAAAGTTCAAAACTCTTGTTTTTTCCCATTTCAGTTTCAGGTTAGCCATACTATAGGGACGGTAACCATAAGCCGGAACATCTCCAAATTCATACATAGTCTTACTTAATCCACCAGTAGTCTGATAAGGAGACACCGCACTATTACCCGATAAACCATAGGAAAGTCTCAATTTCAGATCACTGACTTCATCTACATTAGCCAGAAAACTTTCGTCCTTCATACGCCAAGCCACCGCTACAGAAGGGAAATATCCCCATTGGTTGCCTTTCGCCAGAACAGAAGAACCATCTGCACGCAGAGTAGCTGTCAGCAAGTACTTATCTAATAATTTATAGTTCAGACGAGCAAAATAAGAAAGCATGGATGATTCTGTAAGGCTACTGGATAAGACATAATCTTGTTGCGTACCATCCAGATTATGAAATAAAGATTGTTCAAAAGATAAACCCTTACCTTCGGCATATGTATCTTCGTAAGAATTCTTAGACATACTATGACCTACCAAAGCCGTCAAAGAATGAATACCAAAATCTCGACTATAAGTTAATGTATTTTCCCAAGTCCACGCCGTAGAATGAGTTTCATTCTTAGAAACTTTGGCCAACCCTTTATTAGAACCTACAAAGGTTGAATTTACACCTTCAAAATGTCCGTTACGACTATTCTGAGAGTCATATCCAAAATTGGTGCGGAAATGAAGTCCTTTGATTATTTCCCAATTCAAAAATAGTGTTCCAAAGAAACGGCTCGATTTTGTCTCATCAACATAATTGTCCCTATCTTGATTGAATAACATATTAATATCGGTTGCGCCACTACCTGTGAACGGATATTTATTGAGTGTGCCGTCCTCATTAAAAGGCATACCATAAGGTTCTTTAGTCTGGGCAGCATGAAATACATTGCTCGGAGCCGCATTTCGGGTGGAGGTAGTAAAAAGTGCTGAGGCACCGGCTTCCATACCCTTCATGATACGCTGACTGAGATTCATGCGACCATTATAACGATTGTAATCATCTCCTTTCAAAATACCTGTTTCATCAAAATAGTCCAGTGAGAAAGAGACCTTTGTAGCTTCTGTGCCCCCACTAACCGAAACTTGATAATTTTGAGTAGTAGCATCGTCCATTATTAAATCATACCAATCCGTATTTACATTGTTTTTAATGCGCTCCAATGCAACAGCATCCCAGATAACACTATCATCAGCCGGAGAACTCCACTGACCAACCGCACGCATAGCCTCACGGCGCATAGCCACATATTGCTGAGTATTATTCATTTTAGGTAAATTAGTTGAGAGACTCGGTCCCCAATAAGCGTTCAAGTCTACTTTCACCTTTCCTTCTTTTCCTTTCTTTGTGGTTACCAGAATAACACCATTGGCACCACGTGAACCATAAATAGCAGTGGTAGAAGCATCTTTTAAGACTTCAATAGACTCTACATCATTCGGGTTTATGTCAATATCAGCACCATAAGCAATTCCATCAACCAGAATCAACGGAGCATTACTTGCCGTCAATGAACGATTACCACGAACTGTAAAATTGAATGAGCTACCAGGCTGGCCACTACTACGAGTCATATCCAAACCTGCAATTTTACCTTGCATGCTCTCCAATACATTACTAGTAGGTACCGCTGTTATATCCTGAGATTTAACAGAGGCAATAGAACCCACCAAATCCCTCTTTTTAACGACGCCATACCCTACTACTACCACTTCATCTAATGCCTGAGCATCTTCTTTCAATAGAATATTAATAGTTGATTGCTGTCCTACTGTCACTTCTTGAGAAGTATATCCTATATAAGAATAAACCAGCACAGCCTTATCTGAAGGTACTGAAAGCGTATAATTACCATCTATATCAGTGATTGTTCCCACTGTAGAATTACCTTTTAACATCACATTCACTCCGATTAATGGTTCTTGTTTCGAATCTGTTACGGTACCTGTAATTGTTTTGTTTTGCGCATACATACATTGAGCCAGTATTAATGCCAATGCAAAACATAACTTTCTAAAATCAAAATGCAGTTTGTTTTTCATGTTAGTACATTTGAGTTAATAAATTAATGATTCAAAGTTTCTCAATTAAAGGATTGTTGTTCTCAATCCTGCACTGCAAAGGAGGTGATAATTTCATTTTTTTAGGTGAAAAATATGCTCAATTCGGTTAAAAAAATAGCCTGCCTACATCAGAGTATCTCCTGAGCATGCTTTTTATTAATTATTCCACATACCATTACTATTTTTACCCTATGCTGATAAGGGACTTCATTTATACTCCCAAAGTATTCGATACAAAAGATGATAACAATTATAATAACAGAGAAAGGGCAAAGCAAGAGATATTCTTTTGCCTTGCCCTATATTTCCAGCAACTATGTAAAACTTCCGTTTACTTCAAATGTCTCAATATCCACTTCAACTGTCCGTATTCCGTCGCATCAGAAGTCCAGTGCTCATTAATCGGAGTTATCAGTGCTTCCTTGGGGCAATCCAACACATTATAAACAGCATAACTGGTAGTAGGCGGACAGGTATCATCATTATATCCCCAAGTGATATAAGTAGGAACTTTAATCATACGTGCGAAGTTCACAACATCATAATATGCCATCGTTTTCAGCTTATCCGGAGTATCCATACCCTCTACCCTGAAAAAATGAGGATAGCCACCTGCACGTCCTGCCTTATAGCCTGCCATATCACTCAATGCCGGATGATTGGCAACGCAAGCTGTTACACGGCTATCCAGTCCGGCAGTAATCAGTGCCAAAGCTCCTCCCTGGCTGCCGCCCTGGACAATTACATTTTTACCATCCCATTCGGGCAGAGAAGTCAGGAGATCGATACTGCGTACACAACCCAGATAGACACGTTTCATATAATAATTATCGTGGTTCTCCAACCCGTTATTTAAATAACCGTTCTCTCTGCCATTAAACGCATTGCTGATTTCCTTAAATTCTTCCGCACTCATCTCCGGATTCAGGCCATGTATCTCGATTTCGAAACGGATACATCCTTCTTCGGCATAATATTTATGGCGCAGAGGCTCCTTAATAGTTTTAATTCCAGCTCCCGGAGGGCAAAGTACAACCGGACAAGAACCTTTCACTGCATTCTTAGGATAGAAAAGATAACCATAAATGCACTGTCCACGGTTATTCAGCATTAATTTAATGAGATAACAATCAACCTTATCCGTACAATACTCCTCTGCAAGCTTTTTAGTATAAGTCAACGGATATTTGGCAGCTTCCGCTTTATTATTTTCCCAGAATTCTTTAAAATCTTTCGGCATCTGTGTGTAAGGTTGAATCTTTTCTGGTGAAAAGCCTACCTTCACATGATGTTTATAGCTTGTTCCATCCACAGTCGCTGTCAGACGGCAATCACGGAAACCGGGTTCTCTCATTGTCCCCACAGGTATTACCGCCTTTCCTTGCTTCAAAGTAACGGAACCGGAAGTATCCGCCGGCATCATGTCACCACCTATTTCATAAGAAACGGTTACGCCATCCTGCGGAATGCCGTATTTATAGAATTGCACCTCAACCGTAGCTTTCTCTCCGGTCTTATAAATCCAGCCAGCATGATTGGGCACGGTCACCCAAAGTACATCACTCCGGTACGGGTAGTTTTCCGCATATACAAATGACAGCGGAAAGATTAGGGCGAACAGCCATATAAACAAACTCTTTTTCATCATTATGTTTTTAGTATTATCACATTATTTTACCACACGCAAAGAACATCTTCCTACCAAGTCCGTATCAACTCCGTGTCAAGGCCGTGTCAAGTCCGTAGTTATGAACACGGAGATGGTACGGAGATGATACGGTTTTGACAAATGCCGGTCAGCGCTTTATGCTTAATAATTCATTCCCATTTTTTACCGGATTCCAACCATCCTCTCCAGTAAGTATGGAATCTATTTCATAACCTTTAAGATTCTTCAGTTGATGTGAGAAAGGTACACGTGCTTTTGGATTGGCACCTTCACCCGTACTTTCATATTCTGCATAGAATGCGGTCTTTTCCGCTTCCTTTTTACCCCAGTTATTCCAACCGGCAGGAGCAATATGCTTGCCTAAATTGCAACGAATAAATACAGCCTGCGCATACGAACGCCAGGGACGCGACAAATAAACATCCTGTACACCCTCAGCAGCCGTCAGTCGGCAATCATAAAATACATAACCATATTTCTGCCCTTGATCCGTAGAAGGTGCTGTCACATAGCCCCCACCTTTACTATGAATGTGACAACGATTGAATACAGCCGTAGACCAGCCAAAGATAAAATCGACCGTACCTTCTATATAGCAATCTTCATAGTACTGGCGACAACCTTTTCCATAGGTATAGAGCGTATCTTGGAAACCAAGGAAACGACAGTTTTTGAAAAAAACACGATCAGCACTTACAAAACAGGCTACAGCCTGTCCTACCGGCCCCGAGGAATTCTCAAACGTAATATTCTCGGCATAAAAGTCCGGAGCATAAATATAGCAGGAAGAAGAACCGGAAGTTCCTTTTTCTCCACCAAAGCAATTCTTCTTCTGCGCATAATCATCATACGAAAGTATAGCACCCTCCTGACCTATCAAGGAAATATTAATTTTGCTTTCGGGTACTACAATTTTCTCTTTATACACACCTTTACGCACCAATATCGTAGTACGGATATTCTTGCGGAAATCGGGAACAGCATCAATGGCTTCCTGTACAGCCGGTCCTACTAATTTCGCTTTCCCTTTTTCAACTAATTCCGCAACTTCATTTATCTTAGACATAATCAAATCCTCCTGTTATTTCTCAATTTCAGATTCCAACCACTTAATTCATTTACACAGTTTCTACAGATTCAACCTACTTCTTCTTTGTTGTACCAATTAAGCCTTCTCTGTAAGCCCCTATATATTCCATACAATAATCATCCAGACCAAGTAATGCTTCTGTTGCATAAACCAGTCCAAGCATATCCTTATTTGTCGGATCCATAATTCCACTGTCCAGTCCTGCATTCATTGCCAGTACCAGGAACCCGTAATTAATCAGCTTACGAACCGGCAGATTAAAGGAAATATTACTGATTGCTGCCGTAATATGAATGGTCGGATACTGCTCACGTACACTTGTGATCGTCTCAATATTCGTTGCAATACCATCCTCAGAAGTACAAAGCATCTCAACCAGCGGATCAATGTGAATCCTGTCCGGAAAAATTCCGTACTCTTTCGCTTTCGCCATGATCTTGTCAAAAACTTTCAGACGATCTGCTGCACATTTCGGAATACCTGTATTGTCACTCAGCAGCGCAATTACCTGCCATCCCTCATTTCCCGGCTCAGCCATGATCGGGAAAATCGTATCAATCTTATGTCCCTCTCCTGATACAGAATTAAAAATTCCAGGTTTCTTACAGAACTTATAAGCCTGTGCCAGAACATCCGGACTCGGGCTGTCAATTGAGATTGGAAGATCTGTAACCTCCTGGATACAGTCGATCATCCATTTCAATGTTTCCACTTCTTCCGCTTCCGGAACAGAAGCGCAACAGTCAATATAAGTAGCTCCGCTTTCCGCCTGAAGCTTTGCTCTTTCTTTAATAAATTCAGAGTCTCTTTTCGCGATCGCTTCTGCAACGATCGGGATAGAACCATTAATTTTCTCACCAATAATAATCATTTTCAAACACCTCCATAGCATCATCCTCTGCAACACCTGAGATCAGAACATAATCTGCCATGGAAGCCTTGTAGATTCAGATGCCTTAATGCCAAATTTCTCTTCATTCAGCTTGTCAATGGAATCACAGAGAGATTTATAAACACCCGGATAAACAGAACCAGGACCACCCTGAGCGATACATGGAATAAAGTATTTGTTTCCACATTCTTCGCAGACACGACGTACCACTGCATCACAATTCTCATCTGTCCAGCCCTCAAAATCAACTGCACGATTTTCGATACCGCCCATGAAGCTGATCTTTCCGCCATATTTCCTGATCAGTTCCGGAAGATTATTGGTTTCCATACATCCCTGCCATACATAGATCCCCATATCAATCATAGAAGGAACCAGTGTTGCTGCGTAACTGTCAGAATGATGGATAACCAGCTCAACGCCATGACTGTGATAATATCCGTAAATTTCTTTATATGGCTCAAGTAAAAATTCATCAAACATTGCAGGACTCATAAATGTACTGTCCAGTCCACCCCAGTCATCATGATGGAATAATGCATCAGGATGAAGGTTGGAACAGATACCTTCAGCAAGTTCCAGTTCCCACTCTGTCAGATATTTGATCAGATCATGCATTTAATCCGGATTAGTAATATAATAAACCAACGCATTACTGATCTCACACAGATGATGAGTCTGCTCAAATAATCCCGGTGCAACGAAAGCTGCTTTAAATGCCTGTTCTCCGTCAACTGCATCATACTGAGCCTTCACCATATCCCACTGATCCTGGGTAAATTTCAAAGACGGTGCATGTACATAGTCTTTCCAGTCTTCAATATCCTTTACCACGATCTTGTCAGGAGTATGTACAGGAAAAGAACCCGGAACTCCTTTCGGGAAAGTATTGGTTACCCCCCATGCACTACATTTTCCTGTCCCGGCTGAAGCAGCGGGTTTGTAAACATAAACGGATGAAAAAGAAGCTGTACTGCTTCATACTGATTAACAAATCTGTCAGGATTTCCGCCTTTTATAACTTCCAGCATATTCTGTTTCGGTGTTAACATATAATCTACCTCCTCATGCAATATGAAAATGCCCCCACATTCCCACATTTATTTGTTTAATTTGTCGTTCTTTATCTCGTTTCTGATGATTTTATTGTAGCATTTATACAATCCAAAATATATAATCAGATATGCGGATTTTTCACGCCCGCATTCCTACAAATTGTATGAATGCATCTCAAGTATTGTGCCAACAGTAACCGGCAGCCATATAATATTAAAATCAACCGTAAATACACTTGTAACACAACTCTAAACACTGTATAATTTTGTACATACAGATATCAGATTTTAAAAATCATTTGTGCCTGCACAATAAGACTTTTAAACCTGATTTATCTAAACATGAAGAAATACGATTTATATAACAGATCAACAGATTTCGAATGTTTTACAGTAAATATTTAACAGGTGGTGAACGCAATGTTTTCAAAAAAATTATTAATACCTCTGCTATCGCTCAGCCTTCTTGTTACTCCTGCATACAGCAGTCATGCTGCTGAAAATGCAGAGGCCGCAGGAACATCCGTAGAAGGTCAGGGAATGCTTTCCCCTTCTTCATCTTCAGAGAGTTCTGAAAGCGTCTTTAACGGTTCCGGGGCAGGCACATCTTCAGAACCGGTCACAGATGAGAAACTGGAGACAATTTTAAAACAGGTTCAGAGTCAGCTTCCCGCTGAAAACGGAACCTGGGCTGTTTTCATATCCGATCTTGTAAATGGAACCGAGGGCAGTCTTAATGATCAGAAAATGCAGGCTGCAAGCCTGATCAAGCTCTATATCATGGGAGCTGTCTACGAGAATTATGATCAGATAACCGGACAATACGGCAGTGATTCTGTAGACTCCAATCTGTACTCCATGATCACAGTCAGCGATAACGATGCAGCCAATACCCTGACAACTTATCTTGGCGGCGGTGATTCCACAGCAGGTATGCAGGCTGTCAACAGCTTCTGCCAGGCACATGGCTATGACCAGACTCACATGGGACGTATGCTCCTTGCCAGCAATGAGAATGATGATAACTACACATCTGTAGGAGACTGTGGTCATCTCCTGCAGGAGATTTATAAACAGGATACATCCGGCTACACCCATGCCGCTGATATGTTTAATCTGCTCAAGGCACAGACACGCTGTAACAAAATTCCCGCACAGCTTCCGGAAGGAGTCAAAACCGCAAATAAAACCGGAGAACTTGACAACGTGGAAAATGATGCCGGAATCATCTATGATTCCAAAAATGACGTAGTAATCGTATTTATGTCCCAGAATCTCTCAAGTGCCGGTTCCGCACAGAATACGATCGCTACCTTAAGCAGAACGATTTACGATTACTATAATTAAATAATGTACTCTCAGAGTACATAATAACCCAAAGGAGGGGTTCACTATGAAAAAAAGAAAAAATATTGCAATTCCCATGATTCTTGCAGCTACGATTGCTGCTGTATCTGTACCCTGCAGCTCACAGATCGTTATGGCATCTGACACTTATCAGGTAGGTGTAAGTAAAGGGTATCTGGCTCTGCGCTCTGCCATGGCTTATGATTCCTCCAACGAGATCGGCGAGCTGTATTCCGGTGATACTGTTGAAGTTACAGAATATACCACCAGTGATTACTGCTACGTCTAAGAATTTGTGTGGAATGAAACATTCCATACACTAGAAGAACTGAAGATAAAACTA
>OGNM01001236.1_pt1 | contig 11691 bp, 9 predicted proteins | sample 1573441 | NCBI WGS metagenome assembly OGNM01 (sample SAMEA2581915, study PRJEB24529) | metagenome | biome: Human gut stool | place: China | collected 2011
CCTTCTGGCCGTAGCCGCGCAGCGCGATGCCCTGACGCAGCTGGTCCATGTTGTCAATATGGTCCATCCACTGGCGGTCTACACACTTGAGCAGGCAGATGCGTTCCAGCTCCCGCATCAGCTGCGGGCCGTAGCGCTGTTCCTTGTCGTTCAGGATGTCCATCCCGCGGTCGTACAGCAGATCGGCGATGCCCTGGACCGAGAGGCTGTCGTAATCCGCGACGGTATAGTGGAAGTCGGCGTCGGTCGTCAGCCAGCCCTGATAGTGGCGGCGGAGCGCACCAAAGTCCCACTCGTCCTTGACGTCACCGGCCAGGAACTGCTTGCAGCTGGAGTCAATGTTCTCCCGCAGCATGTTGTGCATCTCGGTGCTGATGTCCTCACCGTCGAGCACCTTGCGACGCTGGCCGTAGATGATCTCGCGCTGCTGGTTCATGACATCGTCGTACTTCAGCACGTTCTTGCGGATCTCAAAGTTCCGGCCTTCCAGCTTCTTCTGGGCGCTTTCGAGGGTGCTGGTGATCATGCGGTTCTCGATGGGGGTGTCCTCGTCCAGCTTGAGGGTATCCATCAGGCTGGAAACGCGGTCGCCGCCGAACAGACGCATCAGGTCATCTTCCAGGCTCAGGTAGAAGCGGGAAGCGCCGGGGTCGCCCTGACGGCCGGCACGGCCGCGCAGCTGGTTGTCGATGCGGCGGCTCTCGTGGCGCTCGGTGCCGATGATGAACAGACCGCCCGCCTTGCGCACCTCGTCCGCTTCGGCTTCGATGGCGGGCTTGTACTGGGCGTACAGCTCCTCGAACCGCCTGCGGGCCGCGAGGATGTTCTCATCGGTGGTGTCGCCGTGGCCGTCGGCCTCGGTCAGCAGCAGTTCCACGGCGTTCGGGTCGGCATCTTCGGGCTTTTCGGGGTTGAGCAGGTTCTCGCAGAAGTGCTCTTTGCGCATCTGGGCCTTGGCCATGAACTCGGCGTTGCCGCCCAGCATGATATCGGTACCACGGCCTGCCATGTTGGTGGCGATGGTGATGGCACCCTTCTTACCGGCCTGCGCCACGATCTCGGCCTCACGCTCGTGGTTCTTCGCGTTCAGCACGTTGAAATCGCGGGTGTGTTTTTGCAGCATCTTGGCCAGCGTCTCGCTCTTTTCCACACTGACGGTGCCCACCAGAACGGGCTGGCCGTTTTTGTGGCACTCCATCACCTGCTCGATGACGGCGCGGTATTTGCCGTTGACGGTCTTGTAGACCGCATCGGGATAATCCTTGCGGATGTTGGGGCGGTTGGTGGGCACGGTGACGATGTTCAGGCCGTAGATCTCGGTGAACTCGGTGGCCTCGGTCTTGGCCGTACCGGTCATACCGGCCAGCTTCTTGTACATGCGGAAATAGTTCTGGAAGGTGATGGTCGCCAGCGTCTTGCTCTCGGCGGCGATCTTCACGCCCTCCTTGGCCTCGATGGCCTGATGCAGACCCTCGTTGTACCGGCGGCCGATCATCAGACGGCCGGTGAACTCGTCCACGATGATGACCTCGCCGTTCTTGACCACATAGTCGATGTCCTTTTTCATGACACCGTAGGCCTTGATGGCCTGGTCGATGTGGTGGGCCAGCGTCATGTTCTCGGCAGCGGCCAGGTTCTCGATCCTGAAGTATTCCTCGGCCTTTTTGATGCCTTTGGCGGTCAGGGTGCAGGTCTTGTGCTTTTCGTCCACAACGTAATCGCCGTCGGTCTGCTCGTCGGTCTCCACCTTGTCTTCCAGCTCGACCACCACGCTCTTGCGCAGGGTGCGGACGAAGCGGTCCACCTGCGTGTACAGGCTGGACGAATCCTCGCCGCGGCCGGAAATGATCAGGGGCGTGCGGGCTTCATCGATCAGGATGGAGTCCACCTCGTCCACGATGGCGTAGGCGTGGCCGCGCTGCACCATGTTGGCCTTGTAGGTCACCATGTTGTCGCGCAGGTAGTCAAAGCCGAACTCGTTGTTGGTGCCGTAGGTGATATCAGCATTGTAAGCACGGCGGCGGCTGTCGCCGTCGATGCCCTGCACGATGAGGCCGACGGACAGGCCCAGCCAGCGGTAGAGCTTGCCCATCCACTCGCTGTCGCGCTTGGCCAGATAGTCGTTGACGGTGACGATGTGGACGCCTTCGCCGGTCAGGGCGTTCAGGTAGGCGGGCAGAGTGGCCACAAGGGTCTTGCCTTCACCGGTCTGCATCTCAGCGATGGCGCCGCGATGCAGGGCGATGCCGCCGGTGACCTGCACCGGGAAGTGCTTCATGCCCAGCACACGCCAGGCGGCCTCGCGGCAGACGGCAAAGGCATCGGGCAGGATATCGTCCAGCGTCTCGCCGCCGGCCAGACGCGCCTTCAGTGCGGGGGTCTGGGCCTGCAGGTCGGCATCGGACAGTGCCTGGTATTTGGGTTCCAGGGCCAGCACCTTTTTGGTGATCGGGTTGATCTTTTTCAGCTCCCGGTCCGAGAAGGTACCGAAGATCTTTTCAGCTAGGGACATTCTTACACCTCATCTATTAAAATCTGGGCGGAGACCGCCCGGCAGGGGGAGTTCATCATACAGTTATATGATACACCAAAGCAGAAAACCCGTCAAACCCACAGGCCCCGTTTTGGGCCATTTTCCAATGAATTTTCTGTAAAATCAACAAAAAGGCCGCTGAAAACTCCCTTCGTCATCGCTGGCGCGATGCCACCTCCCTCAACGAGGGAGGCTTTCACAGCGTTCCAGCACGTCAAGGCTCCCTCTTGGAGGGAGCTGGCACGGCGAAGCCGTGACGGAAGGAGGATCCAGCAGCCTTTTATTACAATAGCACAGCCCCCGAATGCGGCAGGCCGTCGGCCCAGAGGGAGCGCAGGCGCTGGGGCAGCGCGTAGAAGTTGCCGCCCGTGTACACCCACGCCCCGACGGTGCAGAGCGCGGCCAGCACAGCCAGCACCAGCAGAACCACCAGCACCCGCCGGGCGCGGCGGGGCCTGCGGGCAGGCGGGGCCGCTTCCGGCTGGGCCGTTCGGGCGGCCTTGCGGGCAGGCAGAAAGCCGGTGCCTGCGGCCTGCGGCAGGTCACAGGCTGCGCGGCGGATCATGTCCAGCAGCCAGAGGGCAGGCCTGTCCGCCAGCGGGACCGTGCGCAGCCAGCAGCCTTTTTTGCAGCTGAGTACCAGCACGCAGTCCCCTTCCCGCTCGGCGCACCCGGCGGCAAGGTCACAGCCCACCACCCGGCGGGCCGCCTGCGCTTTTGCCAGCGCACGCCTGCTGCTCGATCTTTGCGCCGGTCTTGGGGTGAGCATAGCTCAGCGCCCCGAAGTCAAAGACCCGTTCCGCCCCGGCGATGGTCTCCAGCCGGGCTTCCAGAAGGGTACCGGCGGCAGCATCCGAACAGATGAGGAGTCGGTCGTGCCGTTCCAGTTCCTGCACGGCGGCCTCGGCCAGCGTGGTCTCCCCGGCCCCGTACAGGTCGGCGGAAAACTTCTCCCGCAGCACCTGCGCGGCCTTTTTCAGGCCCGCCGGGTTCTGGGCCGAAAGCGCCACCAGAGTCTCCGCGCCCCGGCTCTTCCAGCGGGCCTCCGCCTGCCACTGGGGCGAAAACCCGCCCGCAGCCTCTTTCACGGCGTCGTCCGGCACTCCGAACAGCCGCAGCACACATTCGGCCTTCTTCTCTTCTGTCAATGCTGCTCACCCCTGCGTGTTATTCGCTCAAGAATGCCGCGTCCAGCGCATCGAGCACGGCCGTGTCGTGCTGCTGGGCTGCGGCCAGGGGCTTTGTGCCTGCGGGGGTCCTGCCCTGCGCCAGACGCAGCACCAGTTCCAGTGCAGCCTGCGCAGCGCGGGCGCGGACCAGCGCGCGGTCCGGGCGGGAGACGAAGAGCTTCTTCACATACACGGTCTCGCCGCGGGCCGCACCCAGATAGACGGTGCCCACCGGGCGGACGGCATCGCCGCCGGTGGGGCCTGCTACGCCGGTCACGCTGACGGCGATGTCCGAGCCGGACGCCTTCGCCGCGCCCAGCGCCATCTGCGCGGCCACCGGGGCCGACACCACATTGTATCGTGCGATGACGTCCGGGTCCACGCCGACGAGCTTCGCCTTCGCCTGCTCCCAATAGGTCACAAAGCCGTAGCCGAACACCTCGCTGGAGCCTGACACTGCGGTGATGCGCTCTGCGATCATGCCGCCGGTGCAGCTCTCGGCGGTGGAGACGGTGAGCCCCTTTTCCTTCAGGGTGCGCACCACTGTCTCTTCCAGCCCGGCCACATCCTCATCATACACCGCATCGCCCAGCAGATCGTAGAACTTCCTGGCGTATGCGCGGCACATTTTTTCGCCGTCCTCGTCGGAGGCGGCACGGGCCGTGATGCGGATCTCGCATTCGCCGGTCTTGCAGTAGATGGCGGCGGTGGGGTTAGCATGATCCAGCAGGTCCCGCACCTGATATTCCAGATTGCTCTCGCCGCCCAGCACCCGCAGGGTGATGGAGTGCAGGGTGCAGTTCTGGCGTTCCAGCAGCAGCGGGCGGATGCTCTCCGTCCACATCGCCTTCATTTCACTGGGGACGCCCGGCATCAGAACGGCGCAGCGGCCGTCCTGCTCGAACCAGGCACCGGGGGCGGTGCCGTGGTGGTTGACGATCTTCCGCCCGTGCACGGGCACCATGGCCTGCTTGCGGTTGTTGGGGGTCGTTTCGCGGCCGGAACGGGCAAAGTAGCGGGTGATCTTCGCCCACTCTTCTTCGTCAAAGGCCAGCGTATCGCCGTAGCAGGCCGCCACCGTCTCCTTGGTCAGGTCGTCTGCTGTGGGGCCTAAGCCTCCGGTGAAGACCAGCAGATCACACCGGGCCCTAGCCTCGTTGACAAAGTCCGCCAGACGGCCCTGGTTGTCGCCGATGGTGCTCTCCCGCTGCACGGTGATGCCCAGGTCGGCCAGTTCCCGGCTCAGATACTGGGCGTTGGTATTCAGGATGTTGCCGAGCAGCAGCTCGGTGCCCACACTGATGATCTCTGCGGTCATGCGGCATCACCCCTCAAACTCGATCTCGTCGGTGATCCGGATGCGGATGCGCTCGGTGTTCTCTGCTGCTTCGGCTTCCAGTGCAGCCAGACCCGGCATGGCGGCTTCGGCGGTCAGGATCTCGTCCAGCTCCGGGCGGATCTTCGGGTGCGGCGGAGTGAAGATGGTGCAGCAGTCCTCATAGGGCAGGATGCTGGTCTCAAACGTGCCGATGTGGCGGGAGGTCTCGATGATCTCGGTCTTGTCCATGCCGATGAGCGGGCGCAGGATGGGCAGATCCTGGGCGGCATCGGTGCACTGCAGGGCCTTGACGGTCTGGCTTGCCACCTGAGCCAGACTCTCGCCGGTGATGAGAGCCTCGCAGCCCTGTCTGGTGGCAATACGATTGGCAATGCGCATCATGCTGCGGCGCATCAGCACCGTGAACAGCACATCGGGGGCGTTGTCCCGGATGTACTCCTGCGGCCGGGTGTAGGGCACCACGAAGAGGTTGGTGCTGCCGGTGTAGGGCGTGATCTTCTGGGCCAGTGCCTTAACTTTGAGTTTTGCTCGTTCCGAAGTATACGGAGGGGACGCAAAATGGATGTGGTCCAGCGCCAGACCGCGCTTTGCCATCCGGTACGCAGCCACCGGGCTGTCGATGCCGCCGGAGAGCATGTTCAGGGCGCGGCCGGAAGTCCCCACGGGCAGACCGCCCTCGCCGGGGATCTTCGGGCCGTGGATGTAGGCACCGTAATCGCGGATCTCCACGATGACCTTGAACTGCGGGTTGTGGACATCCACCTTGAGGTAGTTGTGTTTGCCCAGCAGATACGCGCCCAGTTCCCGCATCAGTTCGGGGCTGGTCATGGGGTAGGTCTTATCCGAGCGGCGGGCCTCCACCTTGAAGGTCCTGATGCCGTGCAGGCTGCCGCCGAGGTAGTCCTCAGCGGTCTGGCAGATGGTGTCAAAGTCCTTCTCGCAGACCACCGCGCGGCTCAGTGCGGCCAGACCAAAGACGGTGCGCACCCGGTCGAAGGCGAGGTCCATGTCGATGTCCTCTTCCTCCGGCTCCATGTAGAAGGTGGACTGGGTGCAGTACACCTTGAACTTGCCCACGGTCTTGAGCCGGTAGCGCAGGATCTTCATCATGGCCGACTCGAACTGGTTGCGGTTGAGGCCCTTCAGGGACATCTCGCCCTGATAGCCCATAATGATCTCTCTCATATATTATCTCCTTATTCTCTGCAAATGCTTCATGCCATCCTCAAAGCGGTTCAGGAAGGCATCCACATCTTCGGGGGTGTTGTCTGCACAGAAGGACACCCGGATGGCCGTGTCGATGGCCAGCGGGCTGCGGCCCATGGCCGCCAGCGTATGGCTGGGCTGGCCCCGCCCGCAGGCACTGGCCGACGAGACATAGATCTGCTTTTCCGCCAGAAACGCCAGCATCGTCTCGCTCTTGATGCAGTTCTCGCTGAAGTTCAGCACTTCCGGCACGGCGCTGTCCGGGCTGTTGATCTCCACTTCGGGGAAGGCTTTCAGCCCCTCGCGCAGCTGCTGGTTCAAGGCGCGGACGGCGGTGTCCCGGCTCTTCATGTTCTTCGAAAGGCGGCTGACCGCAGCGGCCAGACCCACCGCGTAGGGCAGGTTCTCGGTGCCGGGGCGCTTCTCACGCTCCTGCTCGCCGCCAAGGTAGGGCGGCTGGAACGCCTGTGCCAGACTGTCGCTGAGGTAGAGCGCCCCCACGCCTTTGGGCGCGTGGATCTTGTGGCCGCTCACCGCCAGTGTGTCGATGTTGGCCAGCTTGATGGGGACCCGCATCCACGCCTGCACCGCGTCCACATGGACGAGGGTGCGGCTGTTCTTCCGCTTGACCTCGGCGGCCAGATGCTCGACCTCGTTCCGGGTGCCGATCTCGTTGTTGACCATCATGCAGGCCACGAGGATGGTGTTTCTGTCCACATGCGACAGCATCTCGTCGATGTCCAGCGTACCGTCCGGGCGGGGGGCCACGACCGTGACGTCATAGCCCATCGCGGCCAGACGTTCCAGCGGGCGCTGGACGCTGGGGTGCTCGAAGCCGGACACCACGATGCCCTTGCCGAACTTCCGGGTCAGTGCCGCGCCCAGCAGGGCCATGTTGTTGCCCTCGCTGCCGCAGGAGGTGAAGTACAGCTCCCGCGATTTGCAGCCCAGGCTCCGGGCCACCACGGCGCGGGCCGCGTTCAGGGCTTCTTCGCTCCGGGCACCGGGGGCGTACAGGGACGACGGATTCGCCCAGTGCTCCCGCATGGCCCTGTCGATGACATCCGCCACGTCCGGGGCCACGATGGTGGTGGCGGCGTTGTCCAGATAATGCAATTCAGGATTTTGCAGCATAAGATTCGATTCCTGCTTTCTTTGCTTGCCGTCGGCAGAGCGTTTCGCCCTGAACCGACGTTTTCTCATAATAAACCAGAATAATTATAGCACAAACCCTGCCCTAACGCAAAGGATTTGCGGCATGGCTTGCGCCGGGGCCTGCCATGCTGTATAATGAAGAAAATGAGCTACAGAAAGCAGGGTGTTTTATGGCCGATTATCAGGAATACCGCCGCCGGATCCTCCGCAAGCGCTGGTTCCGGACTTTCTCCGTTGCAGGGCTGCTCTTCCTGCTGGTGTTGGTGAGCGTTGTGGGTATACTGTGGAAACGGCTCCACCGAGAGCACTCCCCCGCCGCCGTGCAGGGGCCGACCATCTTCCAGCAGGAGCTGCAGGGCAGCGAGTGGAACACCGTCAACTACACGCCCGCCCGGCGGCTGGCGGTACAGCTCAGCGCCGACGGCACCACCGCCATGGATTTCCGTCTGGCCGCACTGGCCGAAAGCCCGGCCGTGGACCGCAGCTATTTCAACGACGCCTGTTTTCTGGGCGACAGCCTGACGCAGGGGATGCAGATCTACAGCACCGGCCTGCCGGAAGCCTCCTTCTGCGCCTATAAAGGCATCGGCCCCAACGCCGTGGTCAACAGCACCACCTGCACCCGCCGGGACGGCGTCAAGGAGATCCCGATGGAGGTGCTGACGGCCCAGCAGCCGAAGGTGCTCTACATCCTGCTCGGCACCAATGTGCTCAACCGGGACGGCGATTATTCCAGCTTCCTCACCTACTACCGCCTCATGCTGGACATGATCGCACAGGCCCTGCCCAACACGCAGATCTACGTCCAGTCCATCACACCGGTGCGGCCGGAAGTCCGGGCCTCTCACCCCGGCCTCTACAAAGAGCGCCTGTGCGAGATCAACGATGAGCTTTCCGCCATCGCGCTCGAAAAAGGCTGCGCCTTCCTCAACCTGTGGGAGGCCCTGGCCGACGAGAACGGCGACCTGAAGGCCGAATATGCCCAGAACGACGGCTACCACGTCAAGCCCGAAGGCTACACCGCCTGGGTCGATTACCTTCGCACCCACACCATCAATCCCGGCGTGACCTCCGCTGCGGCATGATACGATTACAAAAAAGGAAGGCTCCCCCGGCGGTTGTCGAGGGAGCCTTCCTTTTTTGTGCAAAATCAGAACAGCCCTGTGATCTTGCCATCAGCATCGACGTCGATGTTGACGGCGGCGGGCTTCTTGGGCAGGCCAGGCATGGTCATGATGCTGCCGCAGATGACCACCACGAATCCGGCACCGGCAGCAAGGCGGACCTCGCGCACCTCCATCGTGAAGCCGGTGGGTGCAGCCAGGAGCTTGGCGTTATCGCTGAAGCTGTACTGGGTCTTGGCGATGCAGACGGGCAGGTTGCCATAGCCTAGCTCGGTGAGCTCGGCCAGCGTCTTGCTGGCGGCGGCGCTGAAGTTCACATCGTCCGCACGGTAGATTTTCTTGGCGATGGCCTTCACCTTATCCTTGAGGGGCATATCCAGCGGGTAGACATACTGGATGGGGCGGTCTTCCAGGATCTCCAGCACCTTCTCGGCCAGTGCCTTGCCGCCCTCGCCGCCCTTGGCGAAGACCTCGCTCAGCACACAGGGCACGCCCTGCTCGGCGCAGACCTGCTCCACATACGCCTGCTCTTCGGGGGTGTCGGTCGGGAACGCATTGATGGCGACCACCACCGGCAGGCCGAAGCCGTTCTTCAGGTTGTCGATGTGGCGGACGAGGTTGGCCGCACCGGCCTTGACGGCTTCGAGGTTGGGCTGGTTCAGGTCGGCCTTGGCAACGCCGCCGTGGCTCTTGAGGGCGCGGACGGTCGCCACCAGCACACAGGCGCTGGGTGCGATGCCCGCATAGCGGCACTTGATGTCCAGGAACTTTTCTGCGCCCAGGTCGGCACCGAAACCGGCCTCGGTGATGACATAATCGGCCAGCGAGAGGCTGAGCTTGGTGGCCATGACGCTGTTGCAGCCGTGGGCGATGTTGGCAAAGGGGCCGCCGTGGATGATGGCGGGGTTGTTTTCCAGCGTCTGAACGAGGTTCGGGTCAAGGGCATCCTTGAGCAGTGCAGTCATAGCACCGGCAGCACCGATGTCGCCAGCCGTGACGGGCTTGCCCTCGTAGGTGTAGGCGCAGACGATCTTCGACAGCCGCTCCTTCAGGTCGGAGATGCTGGTGGCCAGGCAGAAGATGGCCATGACCTCGCTGGCAACGGTGATATCAAAGCCGTCCTCGCGGGGGGTGCCGTTCACCTTGCCGCCCAGACCGTCCACGATGAACCGCAGCTGCCGGTCGTTCATGTCCATGCAGCGCTTCCAGGTGATGCGGCGGGGGTCGATGTTCAGCGGGTTGCCCTGCTGGATGCTGTTGTCGATCATGGCGGCCAGCAGGTTGTTGGCCGCGCCGATGGCGTGGAGATCGCCGGTGAAGTGGAGGTTGATGTCCTCCATCGGGACCACCTGTGCATAGCCGCCGCCGGCTGCGCCGCCCTTGACGCCGAACACGGGGCCGAGCGAAGGCTCACGCAGGCAGAGCATGGTCTTTTTGCCCAGCGCGTTCATGGCGTCGGCCAGGCCCACGCTGGTGGTGGTCTTGCCCTCGCCCGCCGGGGTGGGGCTGATGGCCGTGACCAGGACCAGCTTGCCCTGCTTGCCAGCCTTGTGGATGAGGCGGTGGTTGATCTTGGCCTTGTAGCGGCCGTAGGGGATCACATCCTCGTCGGCAAGGCCGAGCGAGGCGGCGATCTCGGCAATGGGCTTCATGCGGGCTTCCTGTGCGATCTCGATATCAGACTTCATGGAACATCCTCCTTCAAAACAAAAAGGGCAGCTTTGCACAGCAATTGCGCAAGGCTGCCCAGACGGTCGGCATTGACATCAAACCCGGTCTCTGCTGCACTGTGGTGCTCCACAACGTTCCGTCAGCAGCAAAAACCTCTTCTGACCGAATGATAACACACCCGGACGCCCTTTGTCAAGGAAAAACTTCCCGCGCCAAAAAAGTGCGGGCGAAGTGCCTCTCCGGCTTGCATCCACCCCCGGATGTGTGATATACTAAAGTGAATCTAAACGATAGGGAGGCTTTCACGATGCCATTTACACCCAAACTGACTTATAAAGGCAAGCCCCTCGTCCGCAAGGACAACGAGCTGTATTACGGCCGTATGACCGACCCTTATGTACTGCGTATGCAGATTTTGAGCACCAAGCCCGTGGGCGGGATGGAGGTGGCCGACAAGGTCCACATCCAGGTGTTCTCTACCAACGACAGCCTCGCCCCCGAAGCCCGCGTATTCCGCCAGACCACCAAGAACGGCCTGTACAACGCGCTGGACATCGGCAGCATCTGGCTCCAGAAAGCAAACGAGAGCCGCTGATCGTTCGGCGGCCGTCAAAAAGGGCCTGTCTCCCATGGGAGGCAGGCCCTTTTTGCATCGGATTTACTCTTCGGTCACTTCAAAGTCCAGCGGTTTGCCGCAGTTGGGGCAGGTGGGCTCGCCGTCCAGCAGGTCGGCTTCCTCAAACACTGCGGTGGCACCGCAGGCCGGGCAGGTCACCTCGTACTGCACGGGGCCGTCGTCCTCTTCGGGCTCCTCGTCGTCGGCCAGAGCCACCTCAAAGGCGACCTTGCAGCTGGGGCAGATAGCCTCGCCTGCATCCAGGTCGTCCTCGCTGACGTACACGGTCTCGCCGCAGGCCGGGCAGGCCACTTCATAGTAGGGCTCGCTGGCCACATCGGCGTTGTCGTCGGCGTCGTCCTCTGCTTCAGGCTCGTCGTCTTCCTCGTCGGCATCGTCGTCTTCGTAGAGATCGGCTTCGAGGTCTTCCAGCTCCTCGCTCAGGTCGTTGATCTGATCGTAAGCCTGGGTCACATCCTCGTCAATGCCGTCCACGGCCTGTGCCATCTCGCACAGCAGCTCGCTCATGGCCTTGATGACTTTGCCTTCCTTGGTGGTCTCGTCGATGCCGAGGCCCTCCACCAAGCCTTTCAGGTATGCAGCCTTTTCCTTCAGTTCCATACGAATGCCTCCTAGTCTATAAAATTTCTAAGCCGGTCAACGGGCTCACCCTCTCTGTCATCGCTGCGCGATGCTGACTCCCCCGAAGTGGGAGGTTTTGGCAGTCCATGCAGCGGACGCGAAGCGGCCTGAGCGGGCAAAGCCGTTTTCCTGAACAAAAAACCGGGCAAACGGTCGCCCGCTGCCCGGTCTTGTCGATAAAATCAGACGCGCTCCATATACTCGCCGGTGCGGGTATCGATGCGGATGTGGTCGCC
>OGNM01001244.1_pt1 | contig 11620 bp, 10 predicted proteins | sample 1573441 | NCBI WGS metagenome assembly OGNM01 (sample SAMEA2581915, study PRJEB24529) | metagenome | biome: Human gut stool | place: China | collected 2011
GCCATAAGCGATATTGTCATAGAGCCTCCAGGAGAAAAGATACACATCCTGCTGTACGATACCGATATTGCCCCGCAGACTCTTTAACGTAAAATGCTTAATGTCCTGGCCGTCCAACAGGATCCTGCCTTCTGAGACATCATAAAATCTCGGGATCAGATTGCACAGCGTTGTCTTACCACCACCGGAAGGACCGACGATGGCCACCTTTTCTCCCGCGTGGATCTGCAGGTTCAGATCAGTGAATACCTTGTTATGGTCATCCGGATATTCAAAGCTTACTTTTTCAAAAGAGATTTCTCCCTTCGGGTCCTTCAGTTCTATGGCATCTGGCTCATCGAAGATCTCGATATCCGCATCCACGATCTGTAAAAAGCGCTCGATACCGGTCATGCCCCGCTGGAACTGTTCGGCAAATTCGATGATACGCCGGATTGTTGCGATCAGGGTGGATACATACAGCATATATGCCACCAGGTCACCAGCGGCGATCCGTCCGTTTACCATAAAAATACCGCCTGCCACCAATACCACCAGATACATCAATCCGTCAAACAGCTTCACTGTGGTATTGAATGCCGCCATGTAACGGTAGGTCAGCTTCTTAATATCCAGAAAAGTGCCGTTATCTTTCTCAAACTTGACATTTTCCACCTCTTCATTGGTAAATGCCTTGACCACCTTATGGCCCAGCAGACTGTCCTCGATCCGGGCGTTCAGCTCTCCGATCTGGTTACGCTGCTTGCGAAAGGCACTTCGCATCCGGAAATTCAGGATCATGCACACACCGCACATCAGCGGCACGCACAGAAAGATCATCAATGTCAGCGGCAGATTGATATTTGCCAGAATGATAAAAGAGATTACGGTCTTGATTCCGGCGATGAAAAATTCTTCTGGGCAATGATGGGCGAATTCCGTCACATCAAACAGATCATTGGTGATCCGCCCCATGATCTGACCGACTTTGGTATTGTTATAATAAGTATTGGACAGCTTCTGCAAATGGTTGTATGCATCTCTGCGCATGTCCGTCTCGATCTTCGCGCCCATGACGTGTCCCATATCGGACATATAGTAACTGGCGATGCAATCCACGATACGAAGTCCGAAATACAGAACTCCCAGTGAAAGTATGGTCTTCACCGACAGGGACGCAAGATCCCGCAGCCCTTCATTGGTAATGTAGCGCATAATTAACGGCAACACCAGTTCACAGACCGTGGTCAGTGCTGCACAGAACAGATCCATCCACAAGGTAAAACGGTATTTTTTAAAATAAGGTGCAAACCTGCGAAACAATTCGCGGGTGGAATATTGCTTGTTATCCATTGTTGTGTTCCTTTATTTTGGTTTCAGAGCTATAGGTATTGTCCTTCTCCCACATAGAAGCGTACTTTTCCTTTTTGCTCATTTTTCTGGTCATAAAGTGTTTTGTCCGCAGCCGACAGGAAATCCCACACTCGGTTTGGTTCCTTCGGAATAGCACAGACACCACCCACGGAAATCGTAAGCCAGGGTTCCACAGAAGAGTCTTCATTGGGAATCTCACATTCCCGGATGCCCATACATAGCTGTCTTGCATGTTCCTCTGCATACTCCCTGTCACGTCCCGTCATGACCACCAGGAATTCATCTCCGCCGTAACGCGCCACATAGTCCTCCGGAAAACATTTTTTCAGAGTATCCGCTACCACGCAGATTCCTTCATCTCCCCTTCCATGTCCATAGCGATCATTCAACTGTTTGAAATGGTCAATATCCAGGAACAGAATGCCCAGTTCCTTCTCATTCAGAAGACAGTCTTCAAACACATCCTCCAGATAACGATTCAGGCTTCTCTTATTATAGAGTCCTGTCAGCTCGTCATGGTCTGCCTGATACAACAGCCGGTTTCTCTTACGTTCCTGTTCCTTCTGCTCCTCTTCTGCCGCCTGTAATCGCTTTCTAAGCTCCATCATATACATGACCTGACTGTTTTCTGTCAGCTCCCAGCTGTCTTTCAAGTGGAAGAAGGTGTCTGCGCTCTGTTTGAATTCTTCCGGAGTCATTCTGGAACTGCAATAACGCATCCGCAGAGACAAAAGCTGCAACAGCAGACTTTTATTCTGTTCAATGGCAGCTTTGGGTTCCAGACAGTTCAATACTTCCTCTATCTGTTCCGTCTTGCCTATCTTTTCCACATATTGCAGCAGATTCTGAATACTGTCGTATTCGGAAGAGACCTGTGTCATATCCTCTAATGCCATTACCGCTGTACGTACATGCTCTTCTGCCTTCTTCCGGTCTCCGTTTCGCTCCGCCAGATAAGCCAGAAATACATTGACACCCAGCCTTGTCTCACGTATGACCTCCTTGCTCTGCCCGGTCTCTTCCAGTTTACACAGTACCTTTTCCGCCTCGTCATCCATATGCAGATGCAGCAGGCAGCATCCGTACTCTGCCAGCATTTTCCGGAAATTGATCCTGCTGTATGTACTGTTGTCATCCGCCTGTTCAAATTCGCGGATACATTCCGCATGGCACTGCACAGCTCTTTCATAAGCTCCTATGAGATAATACGCATCCGACATATTGTTCAGTACAATGCTGTGCACCATCTTATCATCGTATTTTTCCGTATAATCCAATGCTTTATCGTACTGTTCCATGGCCAGCGACAGGTTGTTCTGCATATGTGCCACAATACCGATCATATTGTACACTCTGGCTACATGATGCTCCTGATCCGTTCCCAGAAGACACCTGACGCTCTCATCCAGATAATGCAGGCAGCCCTCCTGATTCCCTGTTGTCAGTTGATAAAAGGCAGCAAAATAGCAGATCCATCCGTGGATTCCCTTATCATCCTGTTCTGTCACAGAGGTAAGTGCCTGTTCCAGAGTCTCCCAGGTAAAAGGAATTCCGTCTGTCATCTGCTGATTCAGGTGTTCTGCTGTCTCTAACATCTGCTGTCTCGTTGCGCTCATATCTATATCCATACCGTCCTGTTATTCTCTGCCAGTTCCGCAAATTGCGGTTCGCCGGTTCCTATGCCCAGCCCGTTGGGCATAATCTATATTCACTTATTATTGTATTATTTTATATCGCAGTACGCAAGTTTTTTTCCTGAATAAAATGTTTCCCAATCTCCCGCAAAAATGTTAAAATGGAGTTATATTTCGTAAACTAGTACAAAAAGGCATGGTTATTTCTATGGAAAATATAACAGTTAATAAAGAGTTTCATGAACTGCATTTTGACAGCATCCAGGCTTTACGCGGTCTGGCTGCTCTTTTTGTGGTATTTCAGCATGTCCGTTTTCTGAACTTTGGAGCTTTCGGTGTGGACATCTTTTTTTGTATCAGCGGATTCATGATCATGTTTACCACGGAAAAAAGTACCAAATATTTCTTCCGCAAACGCCTGGTCCGGATTCTTCCGCTTTACTACCTGATGACACTGGGAACCTATCTGTCGCTGTTGTTGTTTCCTTCCATGTTCCAACAGACCAGACACGATTTTTCCTATCTTGTCAAAAGTCTGCTGTTTATTCCTTTTGATATCGGCAGCGGAGCGATCCAGCCTTTGGTACGGATCGGCTGGACCATCAACTGTGAAATGCTGTTCTATCTGCTGTTTTTCATTGCCTTTCACATCAGCATGAAATACCGCGGTCTGATCTGCAGCGCATTTCTGGTGATTCTGGTGGGAATGGTACAGATATTTGCTCCGGCGATCTCATCCTGGCAGTCTCCGATAGGTAATGTACTTTCTCCTTTCCTCATTTTTTACGGAGATCCTGTCATGTTGGAATTTCTCTTCGGAATTCTGGCTTACTATCTGCTGCGGTATTTGTATCGCAGGCATACCCTTCATCCGGTTTCGCGGACAGTAAGCCTCGTATCCGCGGTATGTATCCCGGTAATCTTTTGTCTGCTTGCTTACTTTACGCCCCGGATCAATGTGATTGGGTTCCTCAGGCTTCCCCAGTGGGGGCTCCCGGCTCTGCTATTGTTAATCCTTGCTTTTCTCGCAGGCCTGCAGCTTTCCATGCCCCGCTTTTTTGTGCAGTTGGGAAATATCAGCTATTCCCTGTATCTGGTACACTACTATCCGGTTATGTTTCTGGACCGTGTGGTATTTGACTTTTCCACCCTATCCGTATTGTCTGTTGTCGGACTGATCGTAAGCGTTGTAATAAGCATTGTTCTGGCTTATCTGTGCTGGATCCTGATAGAGCGGAAATTCACCGGATGGCTGCGTAGAATACTGCTGCGTTAATTGTATATGCAATTTACAAAAAAGATGCACACTTTTTTTATTGACATTTCCGGAGCCCTATAGTATATTATAACTTGTCCGTAAGATATGCGCGAGTGGCTCAGCGGTGGAGCACCTCCTTGCCAAGGAGGGGGTCGCGGGTTCGATCCCCGTCTCGCGCTTGAAAAAAGAACGATACCAAATCGGTATCGTTCTTTTTTTCGAGCCCTGCCAGGGCTCGAAAGTTCGATGTCTACGCTCCGCTCCGGTCCGCGCAGTCCGAGGTCCCCCGGACCTCGTGCGCCGTCTCGCGCTTCTTTTATTTGCAGCGGAAGCCTTGATTTTACAGGGTTTCCACTTTTTTTGTGTCTGCATGAAGTTGTAGACAGCTGTAGACAGCCGATTGTTATACCACGAAAGACAATATAACGTTTGGTTAATAATTGCATCTGCCAATCTGTCTATATGTACGAATTTTATCTCTATTGCGTACCGACCTACATCTATCCGCCCATTACACGTAGCCACCGACTGTTCCTTGCTTCATTTCAAAATCTTCACCACGGTCGCTAGGATCCACAGTAAACCCTTCGCTTGAGGAAGAGCTACCGCCTCCGGCGGTACTGTCACTGTTGCCAGTGGTTCCACCAGTGATTAACTTGTCTACTAAATCCGTCATATCTCAATGATAAAATGATTTTTCTTTTCATAAATACTCCAATCTGCTACAACGTTTATGAGTTTAGACATTATAACACAAAAATAATAAAATTGAATATCGGGTTAATAATGATGTCGGAAGGTTAGAAATGCGTTGTAGACAGCTGGTTCTACAACGCATGTGGTTAAAACTAAAAAAGCCACCACAAAATGGTGACTCAATAACATAAGCAAGAAACCATCCGGCAGGCGTCGCCTCTCCTGCATCTCTTTTGACCCATAGGGTGCGTGGTTGCAACGAAATTTACCACCTCGGATAGTTCCTCTCTTATTGTATATAGATTATACCCTGTTTATTCCCTACTGTAAAGAATTTCTTTATTTCGCAAGTAATTCTGCAATCTTCTCTCACTAATTTTCCAGCATGAAATCACAGAATTTTTATATCCATGTTCATCCCCCGAAGTACATAATCTTAATACAATCTGTAAAAATCCTTCTTCCGTTTGTATTCTTTTAATAATCAGTCCCGTATATGCATGCTTATCCCTAATAATATAATCTGGGGTACTTATTGCCTCCTGTATATTTTTCAATACTTTATTATATGCCTCTGGATGTCTGTCCTTAATATGTTGAATCTGATTGTCTGTGATAATAACCTTTTCGGTAATAATATCCTCTGTTATACATTTATATATTTTTTGATTTATTTTTCCTATGCTATACACTTCACTCTTTTCACCACCTTCATTTTAACTTCATGTTTCTTTCTTCCATTCACGTCTCTGGGAAAACGACTATAGATCGCTAGTCAACGATATGAGAATTTGTAAGAGAAATATTGCTCTTATTGCTAAGATAACATGAACGGCAATTTTTTACAAGAAAAAAGACGACTGCACTCACATGCAATCGTCTTCTATCTTCTTTACTGTTCCAGTTTATCCGCATATTTGATACGGTAGATTCTCCGCAGGGAATCATTGATGCGTTCCTCGGAAATGGTGCCGTTCTGTACAGCCTCCAATACTCCGTTGTATGCCGTCTCAAAATTCTCCGGTGCATAGATCATATCACAGCCTGCGCGAAGTGCCAGTACCGCAGCTTCATCTGCTCCATAGTAATTGGAGATTGCAGCCTCATTCATGGCTCCGGACACGATCACACCGCGGAAATTCAGTTCATTTCTTAAAATATCCGTTACCACCGCGCTGGAGAACGTGCAGGGGGTATTGTCTCCGGTCAGGGAAGATGACGCCATATTACTGATGCGGATCATTTTGGTCATGCCATTGTCGATACAAGTCTGGAAAACCACAAATTCATTGGCCCTGAAATCTTCCGCACTTCTGTCTGTAGATGCCATGCCGTCCTTCGTGCTCTGGGTACTGCTGCCGATACCAGGGAACTGTCCGATACATGCGGTCACCTTCTGCTCCTGTAATCCTGCCTGCATATATCCTACAAAGGATGCCACATTGTCCGCTTCCGATCCGTAAGAACTGTTGCCTGCCGCATTTCCATCCACTACACTGAGATCTGCAGAAGGTGCGAAATCAAGATTAAAGCCCAGCTCTGCCAGATAAGTTCCCACCGTGGTTCCCGCTAGGTACGCATTGTTGGTATCTCCGGTAGCCCCGATGCTCTGGGGTGTGTCCACTTTAGTGCCAAGGCCTGCCGCAGCTACCGCATCTGTATCACTTCCCTCTCCGTCAATGGCAATAAACAGGGGATAGCTGGTATATAATTTGGTATTATCGATCATCTGCTTCAGTTGATCTGCAGACTGGATGTTTTTCGCAGCGTATACGATTCCACCTACCGGGTATTTCGACAAAGCATCCTTGGTACCGTCTCCCGCCTGTACTGCCGCAGACACACCGGTGATCGATTCCGGCGTCGTAATGAATAATCCGGCTACCTTATCTTCCAGAGGCATGTTCTGGATGATTGCCTCATTGATAATGGTATCCAGCTTCTGCTCATCCGTGAGTTCCACCACTGTCTCCTGGCTTTCCGTCGGTGCCTGGATTGTCTCCTCATCCGAAAGGATCTCATCCACCTTGTTCTGCTGTTCTTCCTGATTACGACTCATGCTGGTAATCTTGCTTACAGCAAAAGCAATTCCCACCGCCAGCAACAGGATCATAATACCTACGGCCGTATATGCAATGATCTGATTTCTCTGTCTTCTCTTATGTCTGAGTTCTCTTTTGTCCTGCTGATTCTGTTCGTTTGTGTCCATTTTCATAACTCCTCTATCTGTACTATTCTTTTATTGTACATGATATCGATAGGTTTTTCCACTGGAAAATTGTACAACTATTCAGAACCTCATTCGCAAAAAAAAAATCCAATATGGACTTACAAATGCAAGCATTTGACGACCATCTTGATTTTTTACTTGGCTCTGAATAGTTATACAACATTAAGAGAGCGTACCGATCATTCTTTCAATCAGTACGCCCTCTCAGACTACAGGCTCCAATGGCTTGCCCTCTCTTTCTTAAATTTGATCTTCCATTTTGTCTTTTGTTCTCTTTCCACTTTTCTTTTGTACGTATGTACTGTAATGTGAGATAATTCTTATCTTCTGTTGTTCATTACTTTTTCTTCTGTGTACTTGATGTTCTCTATGTAAATTGGTTCTCTTTGGTAGTTCTATTCAGTTGTACATCATGGAAGACTGTGGTAGGACTTTACTTGTTAGGTGGACTATACCTCTCTTTCTATAGATTCTTTTGTACTTCTCTCCCAACCTTCTTTGTTGGGTTGTTCCGTTTCTCTTTTGTTAAGTCTAATATAATACATGCTTGTACATTTGTCAACACATTTCTCGAAATATTTTAATTTATTTTCAATATTTTTATTGTGCTGGTATATTTTTACATTTTTCGACATTTTTCTATATATTTTCTGTCTTTTTGAAAGAGAATGGCAAGGGCAAAGGGCGTGCCGCTGCCGGGGAAAGTGTAACGAGCCATGCCAGCATCCGCCAAAAGCCCTGGCGGGCTTTCGGCGAATGACGGCTGTCGCCGTATAAAGTCAAAAAAACTACCACTCCCTGGTGAGCAAGCTCCCCATTGAGTGGTAGTTTCCTTGCCTTTGCATGTCTCGTTACACGGCAAACTGGCTATTATACAGATTCGCGTAGAAACCGCCCTTTGCCAGCAGGGTCTCATGGTTGCCCTGTTCGATGATGTTTCCGTCTTTCATTACCAGGATGACATCAGCGCTCTGGATGGTGGAAAGTCTGTGGGCTATGACTATCAGCGTCTTACCCGCCACAAGCTTGGCGATAGAGCTCTGAAGTATGGCCTCATTCTCCGGATCGGTGTAGGCTGTTGCCTCGTCCAGTATAACTATCGGCGCGTCCTTCAGCATCGCCCTGGCGATGGATATCCTCTGTCTCTCACCGCCCGACAAATGTCCACCTGCACCGCCGACCACGGTGTCAAATCCGTTCTCAAGGTTCATGATGAAGTCGTAGCAACCACTCTTTCTGGCTACCTCGAAGGCCTCGGCGTCCGTGGCATCCGGTCTTCCCTGTCTTATGTTGTCCCTGACTGTCTCGTTGAACAGGTAATTATCCTGTGACACATACGCAAGCCTGTCGTTGAAATCCGTCAGCGCGATATCCTTTATGTCCACGCCTCCGATCTCTATGCTTCCGCTGTTCACATCCCACAGTGAAGCTATCAGCTTGGCTATTGTAGACTTTCCGCTTCCCGACGGACCGACTATCGCATTTACCGTTCCCGCCTTTATATCCATGCTCACGCCGTGGAGTATCTCCTTGTCGTGATAGCCAAATGTGATATCTGTAACCTTTATTCCATTGTCCTTCGGCTGTGCCTTTGTGTGCTCAGGTCTTACGAGTTCAGGCTGCTCCAGGATTCCTGTAACCTCTCCGATGACTGTCGACAGCTTGCCCAGATCATCGGTGTATGAACCGATTGTGAGCAGCGGACCGACTATTCCAAGTGAGAGGATGATACACACAACGAAATCCGCTGTGGTGAGCGAACCATTTGACACATAGTGCGCACCTATCGGAAGGACCGTTGCAAGTGTGTACGGTGTGATGACGAACATGGCTGCTTGGAAGAATGAGCACTTCTTCATCCAGTTGATATACGAGTCTGCGTTCTCCTTTGCCACCTTTGTGAACTTGGCATATGAGCTCTCTGTCTTGCCAAATGCCTTGATGACCTCAATTCCATCTATGTACTCCACTGCTGCGTCGTTCAGCGCCTTGGTCTTCTCAACTGTCCTGTTGTAGTTCTCCTGGAAATCGATCATCATGCCCATGTACGTTACAAATCCAACGACTATCGGGATAAATGAGAACAACGCAAGTCTCCAGTCAACCATGAAAAAATACACGATGACAATGATAGGCGCCAGTAGGTTGGATGTAAACTCAGGCACAACATGTGCCAGAGTCGTCTCTATGCTGTCTATTCTCTCCACCATAATGTTCTTGAACGAACCCGATGGCGTATCCTTCACGTATCCAAGCGGCACCCTTGCAAGCTTGTCGCAGCATGACTTTCTGATATTTGCAAGCACGTTGAATGTTGCCTTGTGGGAACATGCCGTTGATACGCTATGGCAAAGCTCAGCAAGTATAAACGAGCCCGCTATGATAAGAGCCTTCAACATATATTCCCTGAGATCCTTATCCCCGTCAAGGAACATCCTGACCACGTCCGCAATGATGAAATACGGAACTATCTTGAATACTACATTGATAACCGCCAAAATGACGCTCCACACATAGGATGACTTCTTCTGCCCCGCCCATGTGAGGACCCAGCTCACCGCTGCTTTCTTTTTTTCTTCCACTTTTTCTCCTCCTTATATCTTGAGCAAAAACTTGTTCGTTTTCGCTTATTTGCATTAGTTTCGTCTAACCTCATAGTTTAAAATTATGCGGTTCGGTATTTTACCTTGCCGCATAACTACTGACTACTCCGGAAACTGCACCTTCCATAGTCTCTCCCAACCTCCAGTGTAGAATTTCTTGAGCTTGCCCACATTCTCTATCGCAGTCTCGCGATCCATGTCGTGTTCTATGATCTGGAATATCGCCGAAAAAAAACCACTATATATCATATGACAAAGGCTGTCGCTTATGTCCGGCACATTTATACCGGCTCTGTGCATCTCATCCACATACTGCTTTGAAGATCTCATCTCACGGCCTACCAGATTATGTATCATATCTCCATACTTCTCATTGTCACTGCACCGCAGTAAAAGTTTGAAATTATCATAATGGTCATACACGTAATTCACCATCTGATCCATTCCGTTCCCGGATGCGCTTGCCATGTTCTCAGTCTGCTTCTCCGGTGGCAGGCTCTGAAACTCCTCAAGAACGCTGTCATATATCCCATATAGCTCCTCCACATACGGATCTATCAGCGCATCAAAAAGAGCCTCCTTTGTAGGATAATATTTATAGAATGCACCTGTTGTAAGTCCGGCATCTTTCACAATGCTTCTGAGCGATGCCCCTGCAAATCCATACTCAAGGAAATGATTCAGTGCTGTTTTCAAAATATTTTGTCTTGTGTTCTCTGCTTTTTCTGTCATAAAGACTCCTCTCCCGTTTAATATGCCTCGCTTCTGACCGAAACAGATTCCAAATGCAAGTGCCATACCAACCATCAGACACGCGCAAATATAACAGTGTTATATTACACTGTTATATTTTATATATAATCCCCCTGTTGTCAAGTGCTGTTTTGATAATTTTTCAGCCATATCAAATTTTTGATAAAATATGCGCTTTACCCTTATAAAAAACAACCACCTGATATACAATACGATATCAAGTGATTGTCTAATTAGTTTTTCTCTCTTCTTCTCTGCTCTCTTGTCTTATTCTTTTCTCTATCTCCACACTCTTCATATACTCAAGACCTACCTCTCCATCTTTCTTAACTGCGGTCACTATCCGATGAAGCTCTCTCCTAATTTGTTCTGAGTGTATCAGAATCCCAAGCAAAGTCCAACTACGGATTGCAGTTCTTACAAGGTTCATATCCCTCAGATATAAGCTCGTCCCTTGTGGTCGTTCTCTCAGATTTATTCGCTTCCTTCATCTGTTTCACACTCTTGCATGATGGCTTATGAAACTTACCGGTGTTGGTGTTGACTATGTATATATCCTCATCCGCAGACTCTTTCTGGATCTCCGATGTATCACTGCCAATATCTGACTCCGTATCCTGAGTTTCTCCGATCATTCCAGCTTCTGCTGTCTGGTCATCATCTCCTTTTTCCTCTGATACTTTAGTGCTGGCATTCTCTCCCGGCACCACATAATCCGGATCCGCTTCGCTGTCCCCTGTAGCATAGTCGATTATCACGCCTGGCTGTACATTGTACACATACACATTGAAACTTACTCCTGCGCCTTTATCCTCCACGGACTCCGCCTCCATCTGCACTCCGGACGCAACCAGATTGTCTCCATCGTATACAGGTGTAACCCTGTAAAGCACATGATTTCCAGTACTTTCCACATAATCAGCTACCTCATTTTCAAATGGCAGCATGCCAGTGACATTCAGATATCTGGTTCCAGTTATCAGATTCTTTTCATTTGCATTCTCCCCGGCAAGCTGATATCCGATCAGATGGCAGCGATTATACAGATAATTGCCGTCTATACGATCATTGTATGTAACTGTATGCCACCCTG
>OGNM01001246.1_pt1 | contig 11609 bp, 9 predicted proteins | sample 1573441 | NCBI WGS metagenome assembly OGNM01 (sample SAMEA2581915, study PRJEB24529) | metagenome | biome: Human gut stool | place: China | collected 2011
TTTTTTCACTTCATTATAGTTATTCATAAACTTTTACCTCGCTGTAAACTTCAAAGTTTCTGTTCCGTACAAACTGGAAGTTTCACCTTATCTGGTTAAAACATGTTTGCAATATTTTGTACATCCACATTTTGGACAAGTTAACTTTCTTTTGGTAATTGTATGAGGTCCCATAACATAGGATTTCATATCAGGAACAAATCGCTCCTTGCATTCAGGACATTCAAAGGCTCCTGCTTCTCTGTCTAATACACATGCAATAGCGATTCCCATTACCGTTATTGCAAATCCAATCCCCATCAATAGCACTCTAGCCCATACCTGCATTTCAAACATTCCCGCAACAACAAATAAAGGTACTGCTGCAACGATTACCAAAACACTAACCATTGCAGACATTATAATCTTCTTTTTACTCTCTTGAGCTTCTTTCACTAAATTCACCATATTTTCCTCCGCTTTCTTTTTATAATCCATCGCTTGCAATCTTTCACCAGATAGAAGTTCATTTACTGTAATTTCTAGTTCATTGCAAAGTGGAAGTAACAATGATACTTCTGTTCTTCGTAATCAATACTATCTCCAACATATAAACCATGCGCAGAAAAATTTCGTGCTTGCAACGCCTTCTTCTCTTTTTTACCAACGGGCATGTCTATTCCTTCAAAAAAATGTGTTAAGAAATACTAAGATTGGTACTCCATGAAGGTCCATATTTGTTCCCAACAAAATGAATGTCAAATCAGAATAAATGTATCCTTCGCTTCCATCAGCACCGTGATAGTATCCACTTCCATCAGAATATCGATAAGACTCTCCACCCTCATCATCACCATTTATAAATCCGCAGTCATCAGAAAACAGAAAATCTTTTCCGTTATTCTTCTTTGCCATGTTCTCACCTCGATTTCAGTGTTATTATCCACCCCATTTCTCAATGCAATTTATCCTTGTACCTGCAAGCCTTCTGCAAAAGAGCTGTTGTACTTGAGCATATTCTTTCGGGCAACTTTCATTGCTTCCACAGATTCTTCTGCCTTTTTTATAGATTCTGCAATGGTTTTTTTCTCTTTGCCCTTTGCAACATCTTTCTTTAATCTGAGTTCCACAAGACCCTTTTCGACTTCAGTAATATTCTGAAGATATTGCTCATACACGCTGTTAGAAAACTCGACATCGTGTTCATCATTAAGGAAAATTTCTCGTACAGAAGTGAGCAATTTTGCCGATTGCATAATGGTATTTTTCTTACCTAAAAGTCCTGCTGAACCAACAGCACCACCGACTCCGGCACCAACCCCTATTCCAAGTGCAGCTCCGCCGCCAACGATAGCAATTGTTCCACCAAGCATTCCAGCACCGCCTGCTGCTATAGCACCTCCACCAAGATATGCAAGACAGGCGCTGGTCAATGCTGCCCCACTAAGCCCGGCAAAATTTGAGCCTACCAATGCCACAGCAATCGGTCCCGCAAAGGCACCCGCAGTTGCAACAGTAACTATTGAGATAACCGCAGTGATGGACAGAGACGTAATCACAGTCTTAAGGACCTCATTAAGTTCATTCATTCGCTTGTCATAAGACTTACGCAATCGTTTTACATATTCTTTTTCACAATACTTGCCCGTAAATTGCTCGTTTAGGAATCGGTCACCTTCGCTTTTTTTGAAACCGTTAATCGGATTGTTCAGATGCTTGTATTTTTTGCACGGTACATCATTACCTTTTTTATCCTTCTCCATTCCAAGCGGATAATACGGTTCAAACAACATTGCTTCAAGAAGAATTAATCGATACCACGGTTCATTAGGATTTTGTCCGGCAATGCACTGTTGCAATTCATCCATAGTGTACCAATGCATTTTCGCTCCAGGAACCTGTGTAAAACTCTCAAAACCATCAGAGATAAACTTCGCCCAGTCTTGAAGCCATGTAGTTTTCAGTTCTTTAACGCCTTCTCTGGTTATAGGAATGTTGGTACGCTCTATATCATTGAGTGTTTTGTAATATTCAAGGTTATAAAGTATCTCTGTCTGCTCCAACGAAAGACCGAGTTTATCCATCTGTATATCCATGTCTGCTCCTATTCTTTTATAGATATCTGCATCGGCTTTTCTGAATGTCTGCTGCTTTATATTCTCATACACATCTCGAACCTTTTTAACATTTCGAGCCTTAAGTCCCCAACTCACATCAGAACCGATAGCAACCGCAAATCTTCCCACACCTACATAATTAATGGATACCCAATATTTTTGTGTTGCAATTGCCTCACCCATATCAAGTGCAGTAAATACCCCCGTTGAAACAGTCAGCATACGTGCAATGGTCGGGTTGTTTGCGGGCTTAACAGAATTCCAGTCAATCTTCTTCATGTCTGCAAGGCAACTCACACATTTTTCTTTCATTGCCATTGCAAGTCGTCTTATAAAATAAAATGCACGCACAATGCACTCGTTAGCAATTACCGGAACAGCCTGTTTACATAATTCCACAGCAACACCAAGTTCGCCACGCAAATCAAATTTAACAACGGACTCCTTGATAATCTGTCCATTTTCATCACGCTGCATCATAAGCGTACCGTTAAACAACTTTGAAAGAAAGAGGGACAATGACATATCATCATCGACCTTTATATCCTTGAAAAACGGTATTGCCGAAATCTCCTTTGCCAAAGCAAGGATTGGTCCAGGAATTCCCGTACCACCGGTAACACCCGCCGTGCTGCTTGACCCAGCAACATCACTTACAAGATGGAAGAACCATGTTATAGTTCCCATTAAAATCTTCTGCGGTACATCCTTTCCAATGAAAGGCTTGCTTTTTTCCGGAACATCAACAACAAGGAATACCCCGTTAACATCTGTTCCATATGATTTTTCCGTAAACTGCGTTAATAAAGAGAATGCCAAACCTACAATTGTTGGATGGTGAGCAAAATCTCTCAGATGATGTTGCAGTCCACCACCGAAATCAGGTGTATTTCCATCACTCGGAATTGGAAATCGTTTCTCCAACGCTTTCACTGCGGATTTTACATCATCAAATTTCTCGCCCTCAAACATTTCTGCTGTCTTTTTTACGAAGGCATCCACTTTATCACTGGCAATACTGCGTCCATTCGTCAGATCAAACTCTCCGACCCAAAGAATGTCCAATAGGCCACAAGCAATACCACTTGCAATTGCGACAACATAATCCAAGTTATCCGCCTGGCTTGATAATAATTCAATCTGACTATTCAAATCATAAATGGCTTTATCAAAATCAAATTCTTTTGAGCCGATAAACCCATCATAGGGTATCAATTCATATTTTATATCCACATTTTCCTTGCTCAATTTATATTACCAAGCCTTTCTCCGCTATCTACAAGTTTCCCTTGCCCTCCATTTCCGCATCCTTACCATAATGCTAATTTATAATTTAGTCAATCATGCTTTACTAAATTATATTTTACTATATGCCATATATAAAAACAGACCGCGCATCCTTATTAGATGCGCGGTCTGTTCTATACGATAATCCCCTTTTGCTTTTGATACCTTTGGTATCATTTCTTAAATTATATAAAACATTTCATGAATTGTCAATAGTACTTTCATTTTTTGTCGTATTTTTCAAAAATTATAAAAGTACTATCGTCTCCCGCCACACTTCGCACAAACTCTCCAGCCTCCATGCCGCATTGGCCGGGCTGGTGGAGGGCAACACCACAGCTTCCAACCCGGTCAGGGGCTGGGCGTATTTGCGGTACAGCCTGCCGCTGGTGGCACCGTTGCAAAAAATGGCCTGTACGCCCAGGCGGTTCACCAGGGCTGCCAGATCATTCGGTTCCACATCTTTGATGGAAGCGTCCGATGCCCCGCGGATGGAGCAGGCGTGGATGACATCCCACACCGCCAGCCCGCTGCCAATGATGATGGCGCGTTTGGCATCCAGATCCTCCCATGCGGGGGTGGGGCTGTGGGTCAGGGTAGCCATCAGCGGCCAGAACCGATTCTGCGGGTGGCCGTAATAAAACCCCTGTGCCCGGCTCTTTGGGCTGGGAAAGCTGCCTAAGATCAGCGCTTTGGCCTGTGCGCCGTACAGTGGGGGCAGCCCCGGCCCCACATGGGTGTACGGTTGTTTGGTGTTCAACGGAATATCTCCGGCCACAGACTGCGGCACAGCTGGGCAATGCCATCGGGTGCAGCGGCAGGGGCCAGCGCCTTGGCGGCAGCTTTGGCGGTTTTCATGCCGTCCGCCATGCAGTAGGAACGCCCGGCCAGCGCCAGCATTCCGGCATCGTTGGGACCGTCGCCCACGGCAACGCAGTCCGCAGCGGCCAGGCCCAGATGGTCCAGCAGTGCCTGCAGGCCGGTTGCCTTGTCCTGTCCGGCGCGCAGGATATCGCACCCTGTCACGTGGTAGGGCAGGAACTGCAGCCCCAGGTAGCCGTATTTGGCCTGGAACTTGGCGATATCTTCCGCCGCCAGCATGCCGAACGCGGAAAACGGCATATCCAACAGGTGGCGGTCCTGGTCCTCGCCGTCTTTCAGGCAACCTTCCAGTGCAGCGGCTTTCTCCTGCACATGGAAGGCCTCATAATCCAGGTAAACATACCCGCCGTCCGAAAAGCTGAATCCCAGCGGGTGCTCATAGTCCTCGCAAAAATCCACCAGAGCGTACATTTCCTCGGCGGTCATGTGGCTGGTGTACAGGGCGGTCCCGGCGGCATCCTCCACCTGGGCACCGGCGGCGCAGATCCAGTAATCCGGCCGGATGCCGCGCAGCATTTTGGCGGGGATCTCTGCCCGGCAGCGCCCCGTGGCAATCACGAGCTTGACCCCGGCTTTCTGCACGGTGCGCAGGGCATCGACGTTTTCTTTGGGCACGCGCGGCTCCCCATGGGGGCGCAGGGTGCCGTCAATATCTAAAACAAGCAAAGTGGCAGGCATGGCAGGTACTCCTTAACATTTGGTTTGGTTTCTTCTATTATATCAAATCCGCCCCCAAAGTCTAGCAGGGGGCGGGCAAACATATAGTTGTGGAGAAAAACAATGAGCGAAAGGCGGGCGGCGCACCATGCGGCATACCAGACGAAAAGAACGGGACGGGCTGGACCTTGCGCGCCCGGCACCGCGCAGACGGCACAAAACGCTCCGGCAGCTCTGTGCGCTGCTGCTGGGGCTGGCGGGCCTTGCCCTGCTTAGCATGGCCGTGTGGGGGGCGGCTTTGCCCCGGCGGCTGGATAATGCCTTAGCCCAACACTATGCCGCCCAAATGAGCGTGATGCAGCGGGAGCTGTTTGCCCTGCGCCGCCGGCTGGCAGAACACGAACCGGATGCCGAAGAAAACGCCGCCCTGCGCAATTTTTTGCAAAGCAGGCAGACGGACGGCGAACGCTGGGACCCCCTGTGGACCGCCGCCCGCTGGCCTGGCGGATTTTTGCTGGCGCAGCCGGTGCAGGCGGGGGCCGCCGTGCTGGACCGCAGCGGCCGTTTTGCGGGCATTGCAGGGGAGCATGGCACGGTGTCCCCGGCGGGCAGCGGAGCGGGGGCAGTCCCGGCTCTGGTGGGGCAGGCCCTTGGCACGCTGACCCGCCAGAACGGAGTCCTGTGGGTGACCGGCCTGCCCTGCAGCTGTAAGGCGGCAGCGGGGGAGTTGGCCGTTACCGCGCAGGGACAGTATTGGGCCGGGCAGCTGGCAGCAGCGCCCCAGCCCGACCCCGGCGGCCTGACCCTGCGCGCCCCGCTGGAAGATACTGCCGATGAAACCGACTGCCTGTATTTCATCGGGGGCTGACAGCTGCGGCAAAACCTTGTATAATACCCATATGGCAAAAGGACAGACCAAAGAACGATCAGACCAGAGCAGGCAGTGGCCTGCCGGGAGGTGCGCATGAAAAAAGACGGCAAAAAGAGGGTGTGGTTCCTGCTGATTTTCTGCACTGCCGTGTTTGCGGCATTTTTGGTGCGGCTGTACTGGATGCAGTTTACCATGGCGGATCACTATGCTAAAAAGCTGGAACAGGCATCTCAGACCAGCTATACCGTGCGCATCCCGGCGGCGCGGGGAAGCATTGTGGACCGCAGCGGCACGGCGCTGGTGCAGGATGACACCGTGTATGACCTGGCGCTCTGCGTTCCGGCCCCACCGGACACCGAGATGGCGCAGACCCTGCAAACGTTAAAAGAACTGGATCTAGGCGGCAAGGATGTGGAAACACAGCTTGCCGCCTTTTGTTCTGCCGTTTCGGCGGGGGAACTGCCGCTGGCTGAAAATCTGACCCAGGCACAGTGCCAGAGCCTGCTGGCTGCCGGTCTGCCCCAGAGCGGGGCGGTGCGGCTGACTGCCCGCGGTACCCGCACGGCGGTGGATGGCACCCTCGCTCCGCAACTGCTGGGCGGCGTGGGGGCCATGAGTGCCGAGCAGTGGGCACAGAAAAAGGCCCAAGGCCTTGCCATGGATGAATCCATCGGCCAATGGGGGCTGGAAGCCGCCTGGGAGGATGCTTTGCGCGGCAGAGCGGGAAGCCTGAAAGTGACAGTTGACCGCAGCAGCGGCGGCCGCACCGAAACCATACAAAGTACCCCACAGGCCGGGGATACCCTGCACCTTTACCTGGATGCTGATTTGCAGCGCACCCTGCGCAGCGCATTGCAGCAGCAAATTGAAACTTTACAGGCCACAAAGCCGGAAGGCAAGGGCAAAGAAGCCTGCGCAGGGGCGGCTGTGGTGGTGGATGTGCAGACCGGCGGCGTTCTGGCGGCGGTCAGCCTGCCGGATTATGACCTTGCCAGCTGGCGGCAGAATTATGCCGCACTGGCCACAGCCCAGGGAGCACCGCTGGTCAACCGGGTGCTGAACGGCCAGTATGCGCCGGGGTCGGCGTTCAAACCGGCAGTAGCGGCATCGGCCCTGGCGGCGGGGATCATTACCCCGCAAAGCACCGTAAACTGCGGCGGGCGGTACACTTACTATGCGGGTTACCAGCCGCGCTGTTTGCAGCTGGGGCACCGCGGGGCCGTCAGCATGGTTACGGCGCTGCGCCACAGCTGCAACATTTATTTTTATGATGTCGGCCGCCGCCTTGGGGTGGATACGTTTTCCGCTACCGCGCAGCAGCTGGGCCTTGGAGTACCCTGCGGTACTGAGCTGCCGGAAACTACAGGCCGCCTGACCTGGAGCACCGATGAGAACTATCAGGCGGGCCTTGCACTGATGGCGGCCATTGGGCAGGGCAACACGTCGGTCAGCCCCTTGCAGCTGGCGGCCTATGCCGGGGCCCTTGCGCGGGATGGCCAGCGCCCGGCGCTGCACTTTGCCCAAAGCACCATCGATACCGGCGGGAATATAACCTGGCAGGCGCAGCCGGAAGTTTTAGCCCAGGCACCCGGCGGGGCGGCAGTGTTTGCCCCCATCCGGGAGGGTATGGCCCAGATGGCCCAAACGCTGCGCACTTTGCGGGAATCGCCCATCCCCCTTGCCTGCAAGACCGGCAGCCCCCAGCTGGCGGGCACGCTGGCGGATGGCACCCACTACACAAACTCGGTGCTCATTGGGTATGGGCCGGTGCAGCAGCCGCAGTTTGCGGTGGCGGTGGTGATCGAATACGGCGGCGGGGGCAGCAATGCCGCGCCCGTTCTGCGGGCTGCGGCGGACTGGTTTGCAGCAGCCGGAATGGCCTGAACAGGATGGAATTTTGTGGGGAATTTTTGCATTCAACATGCAGGATGAACTTTTCGCTTTTTGTCCACAAACGGGGTGGGGAAAACCTGTGGAAAGTGAAAAAACGGGCAAACTCCCGTAATAATTGTAAGTTTTACCCGCAAAAACGGGGGTAAAACTGGTAGTTTGCCCAGTGAGCGGGGGTGTTTATCCGTACTGTTATGTTGAAAGGTTTTCCACAATATGTTGAAAACACCCCCTGAAACGGTGGAAAACTGGCCATACAAGCGGGTTTTCCACGCTTTCAACAGGGTTTTCAACATCTTCAAAGGAAAACCTTTCCAGTACGGTTTGTATAAACCGCGAAAACACGCACAAAAGCACCGCGCAAAAGGGTGAAAAATCTGTACTTTTGACGCCAAGGAAAAAGGTGACAAAAGCATAGGAAATGTGCTATACTATATCTGTATAATTATCGAATCATGCCAGAAAGCTGTGCGGGCTGCCATACGCGGCAAAATGGCTGCCAAACGCCGCCGCACAGGGCTTTACCCAATCGTTTTAAGGAGTAACCACATTGCAGATGGAAAATAAAAAACGCATGCCCCAGCAGGCCCCCCAGGCCAAGGCAGACAAGGCCCCTGCGGAGCAGGATACCGCCCTGGTATGGGGCAAAAACCCCGTGACCGAACTGCTGAAAAGCGAAGCCGGGGTGGACACCCTGCTGCTGGCCGACAGCATGGAGCCGCGCATGGCCGGGTATTATACCGCGCTGGGCAAAGCGGCCGGGGCGGTCATCAAGCGTGTACCCGCCGGCAAGCTGCAAAAGCTGTGCGGTACCCAGGACCACCAGGGTGTGGCGGCCTGGGCTGCCCGCATCCAGTATGTTGGCGTGGAGGAACTTTTGCAGATCGCAAAAGACCGCGGCGAACCGCCGTTCCTCGTGCTGTGTGACGGTATTGAGGACCCCCACAACCTGGGCGCAATCCTGCGCAGCGCGCTGCTGTGCGGTGCCCACGGCGTGATCATCCCGCGGCGCGGCGGCGTTGGCGTGACCGGCACGGTCATGAAATCCAGCGCCGGGGCAGCTGCCCGCATCCCGGTGGCGCGGGTCGCCAACCTGCCGCAGGCCATCCGTGACCTGAAAAAGCAGAACATTTTTGTTTACTGTGCCGACCTGGGCGGTGCTCCGCTGGAAAAGACCGATCTTTCCGGCCCGGTGGCGCTGGTGCTGGGCAGCGAGGGCGCAGGCCCCGGCGCACTGGTGCGCAAACTGTGCGATGCCGCCGTTACGCTGGATATGGCCGGTGGCAAAACCGGTGTGGACAGTTATAACGTCAGCGTGGCCGCCGGTATTTTGATGTACAACATCATGCAGCGCCGCAAGTAACGGCTGCGCAAAAAAAGGAATCCCATACCAAAGGGGAGAACAACATGCCAAGCAAACGTACAAATGATTCCGTGGACCGCATTCTGGAAGAGCTCAGCCATGAGCAGGCCGAACGCGGCATCCGGGATAGTGTAACAGACCGCCAGGTGGATGCCATCCTGCAAAGCCTGGGCCACGGCAGCATGGAGGAATCCTCCGGCGGCGGTTCGGCATTGGGGCCCATCCAGAAAGAGGACCTGCCGGATATCACGCTGGGCAAAGGCAATAATTTTAACACCGAGGACCGGTTTTCCACCGCTGTGCTGGACGACCTGCTGGGCGATCTGCCCAGTATGCGGGCTGCCAAAAAGAATAAACCCGGCCCCGCTGCCCCGGCCCGCCGGCCTGCTTCTGTGCCGGAGCCGCGCCGCATGCCAGAAGTTGAGCCTAAAGTAGAAAAACAAAATAATATACAAACTGTACAACCGACTCAGCCGGTGCGCTCGGAACTTGTTCCGCAGCCTGCCCGCCCTGCCCCGGCACAAACTGCGCCCCAGCAGCCGGCCCCGCAGGTACAGCCGGAGACAAAACCGGCCCCGCAGCCGGAACCAAGACCGGCGGATGCAACATCAGGGGATACCACCCGCACCAGCGTCATTAAAGCCTTTTTGGGCCGCAGGGTGCCGGAAGCGGACAGCAAGTACCTGGATGAAGGAAAAAAAGATTTTACCAACTTTTTTGGCACCAGCGTGGCCGTTGTTCCGGATGATATGAAGTCCGAGCAGGAGCGCCAGCAGACCCCTAAGAAAAAGGGCTTATTTGGCTTTGGATATGCTACCGATACCGGGGAGTTTGAGCCGATCAATGTTTCGGTCAGCGGCAGGGTGGAAAACCAGAGCACCCAGCAGCTGGAAGAACAACTGCCCCGGTCGCAGGATGTTTTGCCACAGGATGAACCGGACGAGATGGAGCTGCGCGAGCAAGAGCCACCCCGCCACTACGCTGCAAAGAAAAAAGGCTTTTTTGCCAGCCTGTTCGGCGGCAAAAAGCACGATGTCTATGACGAGCTGGAATCCTATGACCCGTATGAGGGCGAGCCAGCCCCGGTAGAAAACTGGGAGGTTCCGGAACAGCCCCGGGAGGAGCCGGAAACAGAGGAAACGGGCGAGATGCCCCGCCTGACCGCTACCAACGCAGGGCTTTCCATCTCCGGGCGGCAGACTTCCCAGTTTGCCGCCACAGGCAAACCGCTGCCTCCGAAGGATGAGTCGGCCCCGCAGCCGGAACCTCAGCCCAATGTTTACCGCAAAAATAAAAAGCGGGATACCGTGGAGTTCACCCCCCGCAAGGAGCGGGAACGCACCATGCCGTTCACTCGGCCTGCCCCCCGCCGCGAAGCGGAACCCGTGGGCGAGCCGGTCATGACCCCAAACGATACGGTGCAACCGCAGCCCGCGCCTGCCCCGCAGGCGACCACCGGTTTTACCATGCAGCTGGGGGACGAGCCCGTACCGGAAAGCACCCAGTCGTTCCTGCATGAACTGAACGCAGCCCTGCACAGGCAAAGAACCCACCCCAACACCAACGGAGCAGCCGGAAGAACCGAAAAAGCCCGCCCCGAAAAAAGAGGAAGAAAGCTTTGAGGAGCTGATCGGCCCCCTGGTGGATGAAAAGCCCAATACCGCGGAATTTGTGCGCGGCATTGAACAGTCCATCAACCTGGAAAAGATCAAATCGGATTCAAAGGCAAAAACAGAAAAGACCGATACCGATTACCAGGCGGCTGCCCAGTACCTGAGCGACCCCAATGCCGGGGCGGAGCCGGAAGCACCGGAACAAAAAAAGCCCGGCAAAGGCTTTAACATCCTCCGGTTTGCAGGCAAGCCGAAGGACGAAACCACCCCCGATGGCGAAGCGCCTTTTGCCGCACAGGCCGCCGTCCTGCACCGCCACGAATACGAAAGCACCGATGATGCCCCCGTGGTGCGCCATGACCTGGAACTGCGGGTGATGATCACCACCGGCACAGCAATCGCTGTGGGCGCTGCAGCCCTGATTATGATCGTTCTGGGCACTATGGCGGCCACCGGAGCCAATCTTGGCCCGCTGGATACCACAGCCAGCACCAAACCGCTGCTGGTGACCATGCTGATTTTGCTTGCTGCCAGCGCGGCCCTGTGCTGGCAGACGATGCTGGGCGGCCTGGCCGGGCTGATCAGCATGCGCCGGGGCAATACCGCAGATACCATGCCCGCCATGGCCGCGGTGGCCTCCATCCTGCAATGTATCATGTTTTTGGCAAAGCCGGAATGGTATAACCCCGCAACCCTCTGCCTGATGACCGGCCCCGCGGCGCTGCTGCTGTGCGGCAACGCAGCAGGCAAGGCAATCGACGCCCACACCATCCGGGATAACTTTACCCTTGTCAGCGCCGGGATGGACCACGCTGTGGCATATCGGCTGAAAGATGCCGGGGTACTGCGCACCGTGACCGCCGGGCTGGCGGAACCGCGCCCCAATGTGCTGGTCAGCCGTCCCACCCGCCTGATGAAAGGCTTTTTGGCGGGCAGCGAATCCCGCCGCA
>OGNM01001250.1_pt1 | contig 11591 bp, 9 predicted proteins | sample 1573441 | NCBI WGS metagenome assembly OGNM01 (sample SAMEA2581915, study PRJEB24529) | metagenome | biome: Human gut stool | place: China | collected 2011
ATCGGTGGAGGACATCTGGGTGTCCGCAAAGGCTTTCAGCATCTTGAGCTGGTTGAAGTCGCGGATCTCCTCCATGTGCCGGAAATAGGGCTGGCAGAGTTCCATGGTCTGTTCATCCAGAGCCAGGACTTCGGGTTTGAAATCAAAAAAATGGCTTAACATTGACATATTCGATCCTTTGGGTTTCTTATTATTTTTTACGTGGAGATATCCCCTGCCGATTTTACTTTGCGGGCGCTTCATAGCGCGCATACTCGCCCAGTTTTTCGAAGCCGAGGCGGGTATAGAAGTGCACCCGTTCGGGGGCGCAGAGGAAAACAGGCTGGAAGCCTTCTGCCGAGAGTTCGTTCGCCAGCCGGACGATGAGCCGCCCGCCGATGCCCCGGCCCCGCAGAGGTTCGGCCGTCTCCCCGCAGGCCATGTAGGCCTGACCGTTGGCAAGGGCATAGGCCCCGACGGTGCAGGCAAGCGTCTCCCCCTGCCACAACGCCCAGACGCGGGCCCTGCCCCGGCTGCGCTTGGTGCACAGCTCGGAGTAAAAGTCATCCCGCCGGGCAGGCCGGGCCGGGAAAAGCGCCTCTGCCACCGGGCGGGCCGGAGGGTCCCGGTCAAAGGTCAGCGAGGCCCAGAGCGCTTCGTCGGCCTCTGGCTCCGGAAGCTGCCGCCCCGGCGTCAGGCCGAAGATGGTGTGGGTCCTTGCACGGGTCCACCCGGCGGGCGGGGCCGCCTCGGCTTCGTCCAGCACAACGGCGCTGCACCCGCAGAAGGTCAGGAACCCGGCCAGCTCTTCGGGGTTGGCGTGGCCTGCCATCCAGGCCGTGCTGCCGCCGATGTCCAGCGCCAGCGTAGGCCCGGCAAAAAAGCGGCCCGGCTGGCTCTTGCCCAGCAGCTCCAGCGCCAGCGGCATCGTGGCACCCAGGCAGAGTTTGCCCCGGCAGGCGTTGTAAAAGCGCAGTTTTGCGCGGGGTGTCGTGGCCTGCCGGATCATTTCAGCTCGTTGACGATCTTCTTGAACTCGCGGCCGCGCACCTCGAAGTTGGGATACAGGTCGAAGGATGCGCTGGCCGGAGACAGGATGATGATATCGCCGGGCTGTGCGGCGGCGCGGGCCAGCTCGACGGCATGCTGCATGGTGTCGGCATGCTGGATGGTCAGGCCGGACGCTGCAAAATCCGGATGCTCGCAGACGGCCTTCTCGATGCGGGGGCCGGTGGCACCCATCAGCACAAGGTCCTTGACGTGCGCAATGACCTCCGGGGCCAGCGGCTCATAGGGGATGTGCTTGTCGTAGCCGCCTGCAATGAGAATGACCTTCTGGTCAAAGCTGCGCAGGCCCGCGATGGTGCGGGTGGGGCTGGTGCCGATGGAATCATTGTAGTAGGTCACGCCGTCCAGCACACGGACCGGCTCGATGCGGTGCTCCACGCCGGTGAAGGTGCTGCCCACCTTCTGGATGGCCTCAACGGGCACTTCACCCCAGACGGCGGCGGCAGCGGCCAGCAGGTTCTCGATGTTGTGCAGGCCGCGCAGCTTGACATCCTTCTGGGCAAGGAAGGGGGTCACGACACCATCCTCGGCCATGCAGAGCATGTTGTCCTCCTTGCGCAGGAAGGCACCGTTGTCGGTATCGTGCAGGCGGGTGAACCACACCTGCTTGCCCTTGCAGTCCTTCTGCATGGAGCGGCTGATCTCGTTCTCATAGCCCAGCACGGCACGGCAGGGCGGGGTCTGGTACAGCAGGATGTTGCGCTTGGCGTCGATGTACTCCTGCATATCCTTGTGGTGGTCCAGATGGTTCGGGGTCACGTTGGTGACGACCGCGATCTTCGGGCTCTTGCGCATACTGATGAGCTGGAAGCTGGACAGCTCCACGACCGCCACATCCTCCGGGGCAACGTCCGGCAGCATGGGCAGCAGGGCTGCGCCGATGTTGCCGCCCAGATGCACCTTGCGGCCCGCAGCCTCGTAGAACTTGGAGATGAGGGTGGTGGTGGTGGTCTTGCCGTCCGAGCCGGTCACGCCCACGATCTCACAGGGGCAGTAGTCAAAGAAAAGCTCGACCTCGCTCGTGACCAGCGTGCCTGCGGCGATGGCGTCCTGCAGCGGCTTCTGGTAATATTCAAAGCCGGGGGTGCGCAGGATGATGTCCTGACCCTGGAAGCCGTCCATATAGTGCTCGCCCAGGCTCAGGTCGATGCCCAGGCGGCGGATGGTCTCGGCGTAGCTGCCAAAGTCGTCCACGCTGTTCTTTTTATCGCAGAGGGTGACATGCGCACCCAGGCCCACGAACTCCTCGATCAGGGTCTTGTGGCTGACGCCCGCACCGATGAATGCGACCTTTTTGCCCTTGACCAGCTCTGCGAGCTGCTGCTGTTCTTTCTGCATAAAAACAGAACCTCCTCTATAAAGTGTTTCTGTAACAAGCTCTTGCTGCTCTTCATTCTACACCTTTTCCGCACAATACGCAACGCCCAACCCGCACAGGCCGCAAAAATGCACCGAAAGGTCATCGAAATTCACAAAAAGATAATTGTCTTTTTCGACGCTTTCCGTTATACTGGACGTATCCATCATCATCTGCAAGGAGCGCTTTTTTTGAAACACCGTTTCCGCCTGGCCGCCGCGGTTCTGACGGCCCTTCTGTTCCTGACCCTGACCGGCTGCGGTTCAGGTTCCAACAGCTTTACCTGGTTCGTGGACACCATCCCCGCGAACCTTGACCCGCAGGTGGCTTTGGCTGCGTCGGACGTCATCGCCTGCGAGAACCTTTACAGCGGCCTTGTCCGCAAAGACCCGGACGGCCAGCTGGAACCTGCCCTCTGCGAACGGTGGGAGGTCTCCGCCGACCGGAAGACCTATACCTTTTATCTGAAGGACGGCCTGACCTACACGGCTGCCAAGGGCACGGCTGCCGACTATGCCATCACGGCGGAGGATTTCGTCTTCGCCTTCCGGCGGATGTTCCGCGCTGCCACGAACTCCCCCTACGCCGTGGAGTTTTCGGCCCTTGAGAACAGCGCCGAAGTATTGGCCGGGCAATTGCCGGAAAGCGCCCTCGGTGTTTCGGCCAGCGGGCCGCTGACGCTGGTGTTCCGCCTGAGCAGCCCGGACGAGAATTTTTTCTCCAAGCTGACGCTGCCCGGCGCGATGCCCTGCGACGAAGCGTTTTTCAACTCCACCCGCGGCACTTACGGCCTCACCGCCAAGACCACCCTTTCCAGCGGGCCATTCTACCTCTACAACTGGACGTCCAGCGGTCTGTTCCTGCGGCGGGAGCCTTCCGGCACCCGCATCGACAGCCTGCGCCTGGTCCAGAACACCAACAACGCCGACCAGTCAGCCATTGAACTCATCAACAGTGAAAAGTGCTCGGCAGCGGTGGACGCCACCGGCAGCACCACCTCGCTGTCCTCCATCTCCTACTCCGACACCACCTGGAGTCTGCTGTTCAACTGCAATACGATCTTTTCCTCCACCGAGCTGCGACAGGCGCTGGCCGGGGTGGCGCGGGACGCCGCTGAGGTGCCCTCCACCGGGCTGTTTGCCGCAGCGGACAGCCTCATCCCCGCCGGGCTGAACGTAGACGGCATGAACTACCGCGACACTGTAGGGGAGGTCTCCCCCGCCGCCGTAGATGTCAAGGCGCTCTACCTTGCCGCACGGCAGGGCATGGCAAACTCCGACTTCAATAAAATCACCCTGATGCTCCCCGCCGGATGCGGCCTGAACGAGGCCGCCGAGACCATCAACGGGGCCTGGCAGAAGGAGCTTTCCCTCTTCTTCTCCATCGAGGAGGTGGACGAGGAGACCTTCCGCAAGCGCCTGGCCGAGGGAGATTATACCATCGCGCTGGCCCCCGTCAGCGCTGAGAGCGGCAGTGTGTACAACACGCTGGCCCAGTTCACCCCCGCAGGCGGCGGGCTGACCGGCTATTCCAACGCCCTGTACGCCACCCAGTTGGAAGCCAGCACCCACGCCAACGGTTCCACCCGCTGCCGCCTGCTGGGCGAATGCGAACGCCAGCTGCTCAGCGACTGCGTCGTGGTCCCCCTCTTCTCCCAGCAGAAGCGTCTGCTGATCGCTTCGGGCGTCAAAAAACTCATCTTTGACCCCTTCGGCCCGGTGCTCGACCTGACGTATGCCACAAAGGAATAAAAACGCAAGGCCCCCTGTGCGAACGGCACAGAGGGTCTTGTTGTTTCTTCAGGTTTTGATGCCGAACAACCGGCGCAGGATCCCGCGCAGACACTTCGGGCTTTTGATGACGACGACCTGCATCCAACTCCCGCCTTTCGTTGTGTGATACCACAGTATAAGCGGCAGCGGCGCAAAACGTGCATCGCTCAGCGCAGGATGGGCGTATCCGGCAGGGTCTCGACCACGACCAGCGCCCCCTTGCGGGTGGAGATGGTGATGCGGTCCGAGCCTTCGGCGTACTCGTTGCTGACGCCCAGCGGACATCCTGCCGTGAGGACGGCATCCGTCAGCTCGTAGTAGGAGCCGCGCTCACAGACGCCCTCAGCCCGGCCCTCCAGTGGGAAGACTGAAACGTAGAAGAACTCCGCCTTCGGGTAGGTGCGCTCCTCGCCGGGGCGGACGAAGGTGATGCGGCTGCGCTCATCTTGCAGCGTGGCGCGCACGCCCCGCTGCTCCAGCCCCAGACCGGTGCAGAGGTTCGCAAGGGTGTGTTCCAGCCGTCTGCCGCCCAGCGCGCCCAGCAGCAGCACCTCGGAGCAGCCTTTTTCGGAGGCAAGCTTCGCCGCATATTCGGTGTCGGTGTCGTCCTTGACATGGGGCAGGACGATGACGTCATCCTGCTGCTCCGGGCAGGGCGCGGTGTCAAAGTCGCCGACGATGATGTCCGGTTTGCAGCCCAGCGGCGTACAGTTGCGGTAGCCCGCGTCGCAGGCGATGATGAGGTCATCGGGCCGCAGCAGGCGCTTCAGCTCCGGCGAGACCGGGCAGGCAGATACGATCACACAGCGTGACATAAGTTTCCTCTCTTTACTCGAAGAAAGCTCCCCCGGCCGGAGGAGCTTTCTCTGGTTTGCAATGCAGCGGTCAGAACTTCGGCCGCTGCCAGTCCTTGACGTCCTTGACTTCGTCGTACATGGCGCAGTAGCTGTCGTACCGGGTCTGGGAGAGCTGACCCTCGGCCAGTGCCGCGCGGACGGCGCAGCCCTTTTCCGTGCGGTGGGAGCAGCCCGTGAACTGACATGCACCAAGATACGGCCCGAACTCCGGGAACGCATGTTCCAGGTTCTCCTTCGGGATGAACCCGGCGCGGTTGGCTTCCAGACTGGCGAAGCCGGGCGTGTCGGCAATGCGGCCGCCGAACGCCTCAAAGATGGTCACCTCGCGGGTGGTGTGGCGGCCGCGGCCCAGCTTCTGGCTGATGGCGCTGGTCTCCCGCTCGGCCTCCGGCAGCAGGGCGTTCAGCAGCGTGGACTTGCCCACGCCGGAGTTGCCGCAGAAGGCGCAGAGCCGCCCGGCGATCCACTGCTTCACCTCGTCCAGACCCTCGCCGGTGTCGTAGTGGATGGCGATGAAGGGCAGGGTCGAACGCTCGTATGCCTTGCGGAGGAACTCCGCCTCGCCGAGGTCTGCCTTGGTGCAGACGATGACCGGCTGGACGCCCTTGTCCACCGCGATGGCCGACAGCTTATCCAGCACGAGGGTGCTGGGGGTGGGCTGGGTGGTGCTGGCCACGAGGAACAGCACATCCAGATTGGCCACCGGCGGACGGACGAAGACGTTTTTGCGGGGCGCGATCTCCGCGATGACGGAAGCGCCGTTTTCGGTCTCCACCGTCACCTCGTCGCCCGCCACAGGGGTGATCTTCTGTTTGCGGAAGATGCCGCGCGGCTTGCACTCGATGATGCCCGCTTCGGTCCGGACGTAGTAGAAGCCGCCGATGCCTTTTACAATATAACCGTTCATGGCTCCTCCGTTACGACAGCAGCGCGCTCCACCAGTCGCTCAGGCTGGTGCCGGAGCTGGAACCGGAAGAGTCGCTGGAGGAGGAAGAGCCACCGCCCACAAGGCCGCTCCACCAGTCGCCGCCGGAGCTGCTGGCGCTGGAACTGCCGCTCTCCGAGGTGCTGCCGGGCGCCTCGGCCGGGGTCTCCGGCACAGGTTCGGGCCCTGCGCTGACGGTCACGCTGACGCGGCTGTTCACCTTGACGGTGGAACCGGCGGCAGGGTCCTGCCCGATGATGGTACCGGCAGGCTTGTCGCTGTACTGCTCGGTGGTGCTGCCCAGGCCCAGCTTGTTCTGCACCAGCAGGGTGCGGGCATCGTTCACGTTGGACAGGCCCACCAGAGACGGCACCCTGGCCGTGGTGCTGACCTGCGGGCGGCTCACATAGACCACAACGGTGGAGCCCACCGCCACCTGGCTGTCGGCGGCAGGGTCGGTGCGGATGATGGAGCCTGCCGCCACGGTGTCGTCCACGGCCTGGGTGATCAGCACCGAGACGCCGAGGCTCTTGAGCTGCTGTTCTCCATCGGCCTGCAGATAGTTGGTCACATCCGGCACGGTGACGTACTGGATGCCGAGGCTGATGGTCAGGGTCACGCTCTGGCCCTCGCGGACGGTGCGGCCCGCTACCGGCGACTGCCGGTAAACGTATCCGGCCGCATAGTCGTTGCTGTACGACTGCTCCCAGTTGACGGTGATCTGGCCGGAGGAGACCTGCGGCTGGGCGTTCACCTCATCCTGGGTCATGCCGCTGTAATCGGCCAGCACGATGTCGGCCTTTTCGCTCATCAGGGTGCTGGAATCGTTGAGGATGGTCCAGCACAGCGCCATGCAGGCCAGCGCGAACGCAACGGTGATGCCGAACAGCACCGGCAGGAAGATGGGCTTTTTCTTTTTGCTTTTGCGGGTCTTTTTCGGTTCCGGGGCTTCTTTTTTGGTTTTCACGGAGTGCTCCACCACCTTTTCAGGAATTTCATCGGGGAGATAGGTGTAATTGAACACGATGGACGGGTCTTCCACGTAGGCGTTCAGTGCCCCCAGCATCTCGGCGGCGCTGGCGTAGCGGTTTTCGGGCCGCTTTGCCATGGCGCGTTCTGTGATCTCCACCAGGCCGTGGGGCACGGTGGGGGCCAGCTCCTGCAGGCTCTTGGGCTTGTCGGTGATCTGCTTGATGGCCACCTCCACCACATCGTCGGCGTCAAACGGCAGATGCCCCGAAAGCATCTCGTACATCATGACGCCCACCGAATAGATGTCGCTGGTGAAATCGGTCTCGTCGCCCTTGGCCTGTTCCGGGCTGATATAATGGACGCTGCCCATCGCCTTGCCGCCGGAAAGCTGGTTCTCGGCGCGGGAGATGCGGGCAATGCCGAAGTCCATCATCCGCAGCTGGCCGTTGTCCAGCAGCATGATGTTCTGGGGCTTGATGTCCCGGTGCACCACGCCGTTGCGGTGGGCATGGTCCAGCGCTTTGAGGATCTGGGAGATGAAATGCACGGTCTCCCGGTTGGTCAGCCTGCCGCCGCGCTCGTTGAGGTACTCCCGCAGCGTCATGCCGTCCACGTATTCCATCACGATATATTGCAGCTTCTCGCTGACCGAGACATCGTACACCTTGACGATGTTGGGGTGATTGAGCAGCGAGATGGCCTTGGATTCGTTCTTGAAGCGGCGGACGAGGTCGGGGTCGTGCATGAGCTCCTGCCGCAGCACCTTGACGGCTACGACCGTGCCCTCCGGCACCGGCCCGCCCGGCCCCACGACCGCCTTGTAGACGTTGGCCATGCCGCCGGTGCCGATCAGCTCCCGGACGGTGTACAGGCCATCGAGGGTCTTGCCGATCAGATTATCCATGCTCCACCTCCGTCGGCTCCACGGCCAGCAGCAGCGCCGTGATGTTATCCGAGCCGCCGTGGGCGTTGGCTGCCTCGATGAGGCGGTCGGGCAGGTCGTAGAACGTACCCTGCGCCAACAGCTTTTCCATCTCCTCCACCGGCACCATGTTGGTCAGTCCGTCGGTGCAGAGCAGCAGCCGGTCTTCCCGCTTGAGCTTCGCGGCGGTGAACTCCGGCTCCAGCCGGTAATCCACGCCCAGAGCCTTTGTAATGATGTTCTTCTGGGGGTGATGCTCGGCTTCCTCCTCGGTGATGGTGCCGCAGTCCACGAGCTCCTGCACGTAGGAGTGGTCGTGGGTGAGCTGGGTCAGCTTCCCATCCCGGATGAGGTAGGCGCGGGAGTCGCCTGCATGGCAGAGGTAGACATTGCCGCTGCGCACCAGTGCGCAGACTGCCGTGGTGCCCATACCGGCCAGCGCTTCTTCATGCGCGGCCTTCTGGAACACAAAGCGGTTGGCGTAGAGGAGCGCTTTTTTCAAAAACGGCTCCTCCTGCCCTGCCCCGCACTGGGCGTATTGCTCCTGAAAGAAATTCTCGATGACATTGCACGCCCCCTGCGAGGCTTCACGGCCGCCCTTTGCGCCGCCCATGCCGTCGCAGACCAGCGCCCACACCGCGCCGCCGGGCAGCTCCCCGGCCCGATAATCGTCCTGGTTCTCCTGACGGACGCGGCCGACATCTGTTTTTCCTGCAAGTTTCATAGGATTCTCCTTTTGTCAGGCTTTGCCGTTCATCTCGTCGCGGCGCAGCTGGCCGCAGGCGGCGCTGATCTCGCTGCCAAGGCGGCGGCGCACCGTAGCGTTCACGCCAAGGCTCTCCAGCTTCTGCTGGAACCGGCGGACGTTGGCGGCATCGGTGGCGGAGTAGGGGCTGCCGTCCACCGGGTTGATGGGGATGAGGTTGACATGTGCGCCCATGCCCCGGATGAGGTTTGCCAGCTGCTTTGCGCAGGCATCGGAATCGTTGACGCCGCGCACCATCGAATACTCGAAGCTGACCCGTCGGCCCGTGGTGTCCTGATAGCGGCGGACCGCCTGCATCAGCTGCTCCACGGGGTAGGCATCGTTCACGGGCATCATGCCGCTGCGGATCTCGTTGTTGGGCGCATGGAGCGAGACGGAAAGGGTGAGCTGCAGCTTTTTCTCGGCCAGCTGGTCGATCTTCGGCACCAGACCGCAGGTGGAAAGGCTGATGTTCCGCATCCCGATGTTGACGCCTTCGGGCGAGGTGATGTTCTCAAGGAATCGCATCACTTCGTCGAAATTGTCCAGCGGCTCGCCGATGCCCATGAGCACGATGTGGGAGATGCGCTCCCCGATGTCCTTCTGCGCGGTGTAGATCTCGGAGCAGATCTCACCGGCTTCCAGGTTGCGGACGCGGCCCGCCTGGGTGGACGCGCAGAAGCGGCAGCCCATCCGGCAGCCCACCTGCGTGGAGACGCAGACCGTGTTGCCGTAGTGGTAGCGCATGACGACCGTTTCGATGCAGTTGCCGTCGGCCATCCGCAGCAGGTACTTGACCGTGCCGTCCTTGGCCTCCTGGCGGCGCTCGATCTGCGGGGTCGCGATGTAGAAATGTTCCTCCAGCGTCGCCAGCAGGGTCTTGGGCTGGTCGGTCATGGCGGAAAACTCCGTGACCAGCTTCTGGTGGACCCAGTGGAAGATCTGCTTGGCCCGGAAACCGGGCTGGCCCAGCGCCTTGAGCTCTGCGGCCAGCTGTTCCAGCGTCAGGGAGGAAATGCAGCGTTTTTGTTCCATGGTGTTCTCCTATTGATACGATTCAGGCGGCCGACTCATTGCGCTTTTTGCATCGCGCAGAGGAAAAAGCCGTCCATCCCGGTGCGGGTAGGCACCGAAAGGGCTCCGTGCTCCCCCACCGTCATCCCGGCCGGGAACGGCACCTCGGACGTCACGACGGAAAATTCCGGGTGACGGGCAAGGAATGCCGCCACCTGCTCTTCGTTTTCGGCCGGGTCGATGGTGCAGGTGGAGTAGACCAGCCGCCCGCCCGCCTTGAGCAGAGAGGCCGCTGTGTCCAGAATGGCCGACTGGGTGGCCAATAATTCATCGTGGCGGGCCTTGTCCAGCGTTTTGTAGCGGATATCCGGCTTTTTGGCCAGGATGCCCAGGCCGCTGCAGGGGGCGTCCACCAGGATGCGGTCGGCCTGGGGCAGGCTGGGGTTCTGCCGGGTGGCATCGTTGCAGAGGGTTTCGACATTGGCAAAGCCCATCCGCTCCACTGCCGTGCGGATGAGGCGGACGCGGTTCTCAGCTGCATCGCAGCTGACGAGACGGCCGGTCCCCTGCATTTCCTCGGCCAGCAGGAGCGTCTTGCCGCCGGGGGCCGCGCAGAGGTCCAGCACCGTTTCGCCGGGCTTTGCCTCCACGCAGAGCGCCGCCAACTGGCTGGCCTGCCCTTCGACGTGGTAGTATCCCTGCCGGAACCACGCGTTCTCGGCAGGGCTTCCCTCAAATGCGGCCAGCACACTGCCCGGCACAAGGCCCGGTTCGGCCGCTGCGCCCAGCGCCGCCAGCTTTTCGCAGAGGGTGGCGGCATCGGCCTTGAGCGGGTTGACCCGCAGGCTGGTCCTGCCGCCGTCGGCCGCATAGGTCAGGATGCCCAGCGCCTCGTCCGGGTAATGGATGCGGAGGAAGTCCGCCACATCTTTCCCGGCAGAACCAAGCACCATCAGCCGCTCGGTCTCATTCCGGAACCGGGCGGTGCTCAGGTCGTAGGTGCAGGCACGGCGCAGCACGGCATTGACCAGCCCCGCTGCGCTGGATTTTCGGAACGCACGGGTCAGCTTGACCGCCTCATTGACGGCCGCCGATGCGGGCACCTGCATATACCGGGCCTGGGCCAGAGCGGAGCGTAAAATCTCCCGGACGGGAGCGTCCAGCCTGGCAAGGCCCTTGGGCAGGAACTGGCCGAGCATGTAGTCCAGTGTGCCCCGGTGTTCCAGCACCGTGTAAAAAATGGCGCTGGCAAACGCTTTGTCGCGGCCTTCGAGCTGCTGACGCTTCAGTTCAGCATCCAGGACGAGGTTGGAAAAGCCGTCCTGCTCCTGCTTCACCAGCGCCGAGACCGCCGCCGCGCGGGGATTCGGCCCGCTCACAGGCAGTCCCCCGCTTTGAGCCGCAGACCTGCTGCAAACGAGGTGCCGCCCATGGGCTTCTTGCCCTCCGGCACCACATGCAGCAGCTGGATGGCACCCTCGGCGCAGGCCACGGTCAGGGGCCGGGTCGCCAGCACCGTGCCGGGCGTTTCGCCGTGGGAAGGCACCGCGCGGCACTCGGTCACCTTGACCTTTTTGCCGCCGGAGGTGGTGAACCAGGCCATGGGCCAGGGGTTCATGCCGCGCACCCAGTCGTGGATGTGGGCGGCGGAGTCGGTGAGCCGGAACTCGGCCAGCTCCTTGTCGAGCATGGGCGCGAGGGTCGCATGGGCGTGATCCTGCGGCTGGGGCCGGAGGGTGCCTGCCGCGATCTGCGGGATGGTCTCGCAGAGGACGCGGGCACCGACTGCCGTCACCCGGTCGAACAGTTCGCCGCTGGTCTCTTCGGGGCCGATGTCCATCTTCTCACAGACGAGAACATCGCCGGTGTCCAGCCCTTCGTCCATCTGCATGATGGAAACGCCCGTCTCGGTGTCGCCGTTCAGGACGGCCCACTGCACCGGGGCACTGCCGCGGTACTTCGGCAGCAGCGAAACATGCA
>OGNM01001251.1_pt1 | contig 11584 bp, 10 predicted proteins | sample 1573441 | NCBI WGS metagenome assembly OGNM01 (sample SAMEA2581915, study PRJEB24529) | metagenome | biome: Human gut stool | place: China | collected 2011
TGAACGCTTACTTCGACCGGGTGGCTACTCCCAGTCAGTTGGTGGAGAAGAACTTCGGTGAACGGCTGCACCTGAAAACCGCCTACGAGAAATACCAACTTCCTGAAGGTGTCGAATCCAAAGATGTCCGGGTGGCGAAAGACCGTACCGACAACAAATGGAAGGTGTCGGTCAACCTGGGCGACAAGGGACAGACCTCCAAACATGAAATCTCGTTCGATGACGGCTATTCGCTCTTCAAGGCAAAGACGGCCACCCGTGAACAGATAGCCGCCAAATATCTGACCCCGGAGATAACAAACATGCTTGCCGCACCTGCGGCTAAGGTCGAGCAAACGGCATCCATGAAAAGATAATCCCTAACAGAAACAAATCAATAAAATCAAAATCAATATGGCAACAAAGACATACGAGGAACTTGTGGAACTTCTGCAAGACGGAAAAATAGGACACCTTCATTTTGTATTACAGGGTGAGAACGCACAGGACTTTTTGGACTGGTGCAGGTCGCACGGCACAGACCCTACGGACGAATCGGCGGAGTTTTACATCGAGCAGACGGAAATCGACGTGATGGAACGTCAGGCTCTCAATGATGAAGACTATGGCGTATGGAACTAACTCCCCATCGGGCACAGGTGGTCAGGCAGCCCTTGACCGCTTTACCGAAATGATGATAGAACGGATGGAACAGATGAAGTCCTCCGACTGGCAGAAAGGATGGATTGGCGGCGCGGGCTATGCCGGGCTGCCGCAAAATGTCGGTGGACGGAACTATTCCGGTTCCAACTCCTTCTTCCTGCAACTGCAAACGGCGGCAAAGGGCTATGAGCTTCCTGTCTATCTCACCTTCAACCAAGCGCACAACCTCAAAGCCCATGTATTGAGGGGCGAGAAAGCCTTTCCGGTCGTGTATTGGGACATGCTGGTCAAGGACAAGGACGGCAAACGCATCAGTTCGGACGAATACCGTGCCATGGGCAAGGAAGAACGGAAAGGACTTGAAGCCATCCCGTTTGTAAAGTCTTTCCTTGTGTATAACGTGGAGCAGACCAACCTGTCGGAAGTACAGCCGGAAAGGATGAAGAAGCTGATGGAGAAGTTCAAACTGCCTGAATTGCGTGATACGGAAGGTATGTATGCCCATCCGGCCCTTGACCGGATGATACAGACACAGGGATGGCTATGCCCGATAAACGCGGACAAGCAGGAAGACGGTGCCTATTATTCTCCCTCCCGTGACATCGTGGTGCTTCCCATGAAAGCGCAATTCAATATCGGTAATACGCCGGAGGACACCTATCGGGGTGGCATGGAGTTCTATTCCACCATGCTGCATGAGATGACCCACTCAACGATGACACCCGAAAGGCTCAACCGGGAAATGGGCGGCAAGTTCGGCGACCCAAAATATGCGAAGGAGGAACTGGTAGCGGAACTTACCGCTGCCATGATCAGCCATTCCATGGGCTTTGATTCCAAGATAACCGACAATTCCGCCGCTTATCTGGATTCGTGGATTGGGGTATTGAAAAAAGAACCGAAGTTCATTGTCTCCATCATGGCGGACGTGAACAAGGCTTCTGACCTGATACTTGACCATGTGGACAAGCAACGGCTGGCCCTTGGTGAAGACCCTTACCTTGCCAAGAACAACCCGCTCCTGCCGTTGGACCCAAACGAGGAAGTGCCGTTCAAGAATGCCGCCATTGTCAAGACCCGCTCCGGTGACTATGCCATCCGTGCTTCCTACGATGGTGTGGAACTGGGTTTGAAGAAGGTTACGAAGAACACGGCGAGAGCCTACTTCCAACTGACGGATATGAATGACAAGAACGCTTTCCTGAATATGACCGCCCGAAAGACTTACGAGCCGGAACTTGCCGTGATGCGGCATGCACGCAAGGAAAGCAGCCAGCTTAGAATCTGATAGAAATTAAAACAGCAAATACGATGGCAGATTACAAGGTAAACTTCAAGGAACTGAAATCACGTGTGGGTGTCGATGATGTTGCCTACGCCCTCGGCTACCGTCTGGACCGGAAAGCCGGTGTCGGGAGATATATCGAACTGGTACTTGGTAGCGGTTCTGAAAAACGGGACACACTTATCATCAGCAATCCGCATAACAAGGCGGCACAGACCTTCTTCCGCAGGGATGGTTCCAAGGGGGATGTGGTCACTCTCATACGTGAGAACCTGGATTCGTTCTTTGTTTCCGGCACGGACGAGTGGCAGAAAATAGCCAAGGTCATGGCGCGTTTTGCCAATATGCCCGAACCGGAATATCGGGAGAACAGGGAGTTTGTGAAAGCTGCCAAAGTGACATTGCACTTCGATGCTTCCCGGTACGAGGGAAAACCGATAGATATGGAAAAGATATTGAATGTTAATGTAAACGTATCAGGAAGAGTAAATCCTGAATCGGGATATAGTTTCAGTCAGTTTAATTTTGAAGAACGTCCCCTCGCAGATGTATTAAGTGAAAGACTCGGCTATCCTGTAACGATTGATAATGATACACGCGCCATGACATACGGAGAATATATGCAAGGATGTGTAAAAGGAGAGAAAGATATTATTTTCGTTAATGTCAGTTGGGGATTAGGAATCGGAATCATTATAGACGGAAAAATTTATAAAGGAAAGTCAGGATTTTCCGGAGAGTTTGGACATGTGAATACATTTGACAATGAGATTATTTGCCATTGTGGCAAAAAAGGTTGTTTGGAAACAGAAGCTTCCGGATCTGCATTACATCGTACTCTGCTGGAACGGATACTAAAAGGAGAAAATTCGATTTTATCCAACCGGGTAAATATGGAAACTCCAATAACACTGGATGAAATTATAGCTGCGGTGAATAAAGAAGACCTCTTATGTATTGAAATTGTAGAAGAGATAGGGCAAAAATTAGGTAAACAAATAGCAGGACTTATAAATATCTTCAATCCCGAATTAGTAATAATCGGAGGAACATTATCTCTGACTGAAGATTACATTACCCAACCCATCAGAACAGCAGTACGAAAGTATTCTCTAAACCTCGTCAATAAAGACTCAGTCATTACAACCTCTAAGTTAAAAGACAAGGCGGGTATTGTTGGGGCATGCATGTTGGCACGAAGTCGAATGTTTGAAGGTACAAACTAGACCTCCAACATTCGTTTCATAAATATAATTGCTCCTTCCACATCGGAAGGTGCAGGTGCCCATGGCGCAACATCTTCTGGTGGAAGTGGCTTATAAGGACCACTCTTTATTTCAAAGATAACAGTACCAGACTCTAAAACTACAATGCTATGCCAAGTACCTGAAGGGATTTCCACTCCATACATTCCAGCTGATGGATTCAGATTTACTTTTTCCGTCACATTGCCCATATCATCATAGAAAAACGCTATCAGACTTCCGCGCAGAACAATATAAGTTTCTTCCTTATCCACATGACGATGAGGAGGGAGATAAGTTCCCGGCTCCAAGGCATTAAGAAGACGGTGAATAGGTGCATCTAAAGACTCATGAAAATTATAATTCATTCGTAAACGAGAATTCTCCTGAGCATCATGAGTTACCCCGTCCAATAGTTCTTCCGAAATCAGCTTTATCATTACTTCAACAATTGAGCAAACTTACTTGAAAGGTTTGCTTTATCCGATACAATAGAAAGTTCTTTGCCATCAGTACCCACTAAAAAAGCGGCTTTCTGAGATGCTACAACAGGAGCTATATCCTTCAAATCTCCTTCTACAAAAACACAACCTGAGAAAAAAGGAACAATAATCTCCTTCATTTTCCCATCCCAGTTTACATATATTGTTTGCATAGGACAAAAAGTCTTATACCCTGCAACATTTAAATGCTGCATCAATTTACGTTCCAATCTCGGTGCCGTATATACAATATACCAGCAACGCGCATTTTCATCCATCATCATATTGTTGTTTGCTTTTTCCATCCTTTTAATAAATCCTTTACAAATAAAATCCAACCTACACTACCTACTCCAGCTAAGAAAATAAAACCGATAAGAATCATCACTTTATTGGGTTTCGCCGGACGCAAAGGAACTGATGCCGGCTGTACAACGGTGTACACCGGAGTAATTTCCTGCACCTTGGCCTTGGCCATCTGTAATTGTTGAGCAACCTGAGTATACACATTATATGCTAAATTCATTTCATTTTGCAAGCGTTCTTGTTCAGCACGATAACTTAACAAAATTATATTTTGATTAGCATCAACAAAAGATGCATACTTTGACTGTGCAGCAGTATAATTATCTTTAGCCTCCTTATAGAGCTTCTCTGTAAAAGCTAAATCATGACGCGCCTTATTGGTCCGATAATCCGTGATATAGTTCTGCAGGCAACGCATTACCGTATCTGTCAATGAAGCTGAAATTAAAGGATCCTGCATAGTAACCGACAAAGTCGTAACACCTGTTTTCTTATCTACAGAAACAGAAATACGTTTGCTCAAGGCAGTTGCAATTGCAGCTTCATCTTTGGTTAATCTGAATGGATCTGTTTTAGCAGCGACACCTTCTTCTTCTTTATCTTTAAACAAAGATATCACCCAACCCAATGCTTTAAAAGGAGCTGAAGTGATGGCTCCCCACCAAGGTCCACGCTGATACTCGTCCAAATAGGCATAAAGTGTTGTATCAATCTTATCTTTCTGATCCTTCACCTTTACATCAAAAAGTTCAATCAGAAAGGGAGTGGAACTTACAATATCAGGATAGAGTTCCGGTGAAAGAGCATCTTCACCACTGGAAGCACCTAAACTGATACCTGCCATAGCCGCTAATGCCCCCATACTACCTCCACCCGACTTACCACCAGTCTCTGGTGCTAACGTCACACTTGTAGAGTATTCTTTCGGGATGCTGAATGCTACAACCAGTCCCACCAACACAGCATATCCACACGCCTTGAAAGCCAGTTTCCTACTTGCCCACACCTTTTGAGCAAGTTCTATTAAATCGATCTCTTGTTCTTCCGGCTGTTGAGGAGTTGTATTCAGTTTGTTTTCTTCACTCATAACTTCTATTACTTAAAGAGGTTAACCATGGTTGCAATCATAGCAGCAATGGAGGCGGTTGTGCTACCCATACCTAAAATCTCAGCAGTACTCATCCGCTTCTTTTCTTCCTTGCTTGGAACAATAATCTCACAACCAGGCTCTATAGCCTTTTTATCACGAGATTTCAGACGGGATACCGTACCGTTCATATATACTACATAGGCTTTTTTCTTCTTGGCCAGATTACCATAACCACCTGCCTGATTGATGTAATAACGTAAACTTTCACCACGCTTATACAATACAGTATTGGGATACATAACCGCTCCACTAATTTTTACCGTATTAATATATTCAGGAATGAATAAAACATCTCCTTCACGCAAAACCAAGTCAAAATCACTACCTGGATTAGAGATAGCCTTCTCCAAATTAATACCAACAGTATAAGTGTCTGATATGTTCAGCTTCTCAACAGAAATAGAGTCTTTTCCTTCTCCCATTCGAGCCATCCGAACAGCATCGGCCTGACGGCGTTGTTCTTCTTCCGTCATTTTACGAATCAAACGCGCCCCCTTTACATAAGCATCCGGAGTAATGCCACCAGCTTTTGAAATCAAATCAGACAAACGCTCATTCTTCTTCACTAAAGCATAATTTCCACCGAAGAGTACTTCCCCTGCAACAACTACATTCTGCTGCTTGCGATATGCAGGACTCTTGCGAACATATACTTCATCAAACGGTTCCAAGTGGAAATCTCCTTCTCCACCTACTACTAAGCCGTCTTTAATATCAAATGAATAAGTCTTTCCTAAAACACTGCTAAAAGAAGTGCTCTTCGGATCCTTAATACGACGGGTAATATCAACCTTTGTTGTTGCAGCTGCTTCCAATAAGCCACCAGACTGAACCAACAAATCTTCGATAGTCATATTCTTAGAAAAGAGGAATGTACCCGGACTTGCAACTTCACCATGAATAGAGATAGTCTCCTCCTCTTTCAGGTCATGAATGCTTGGTATATATAAAATATCATTTTTCTGCAATGGTATGTCAGCTACAGTTCCTTTAAGCAAACCGCCTAAATCCACAGCAATTACTTCATGAGACAAATCTTCATTCTCACGATCTAAAAGTGCACGATTCAAAAATGCATCACCTCTTAATCCCTCAGCTTTCTTTATTAATTGCTTTACAGTATTTACTGTCCCACTCAATTCATATAAACCGGAGCGATAAACAGCACCACGAATTTCTACGCGATTCTCAAAACGCTTCAATACGGCATCTACAGAAATGGAGTCACCGTCATCCAAACGGAAAACAGAGTAATCCATTTCGTCTACATTATATACCTGATGTTCGCGACCACTTTTACGAATAATACGAACTGCCTTTTTGTAAGCATCTCCAGTAAAGCCACCGGCATAATTCAAAATAGTAGCAACAGTCTCTGTTGGCTTCATTTCATAGAACATCGGACGCTTTACCTTACCAGCTATTCGCACCAAAGATTCATAAGGGTTAACTATAATTACATCTCCTTCCTGAAGACGGATATCATCTTTCATCTTACCCTTCATAAGGTAATCATAAACATCCAGATCAGCAATCGTTTTACCATTGCGAACTACCTTAATACTACGCAGACTACCAATTTTATTAACACCGCCAGCACGATACAAAGCATGGAAAACAGAGGAAAAAGAGGATAATGTATATGTTCCAGGAACAGCAACTTCACCCATTATATTAATCTGTATAGTCCGGATATCCCCTAAAGTCAGCTTTATTTGAGAGGTAGGTTCACTTCCTGATATTCCTGAGTATATTTTTGAAAATTCACGTTGCAAATATGCATTGGCATCTTTTACAGTCATACCACTTAATTGAACAGGTCCCAACCCACTCACCTGAATAGTTCCTTCAGGTGAAATACTTTGGCGAATTGTATTCTCCGAAGCACCCCAAACATCAATAATAACCTCATCGCCAGGTCCTAAACGATAGTCCACCGGAGTAGCCAGGTTAATACTCGGTTCAAACGTTAAATTCCGGTTTGTAAATACATCATGACCAAAAATTTGAGAAGCATTATCTGTAGTAGCAGTATTATCAGCCCTATTATCTACTCTCCCCCCTACAGTCTCATCAAGCATTCCCACTTCCGAATAATCAGTAGTTCTTCTCTGTCCTCCCCCATCATCAACTAAAGTACGTTGACGCAATTGAGAAGGCATTTCATTGGATTTATTACTTACAGTATTACTTTCCGAATATTTCTGTTGTATCCTGCTAACTTGCTCTTTGGTCACCCCTCTACGCAATAGTTCAGTGGTTATCTGCTTCTGACTTTTTCCACTTTTATTTGCTTCCTTTACGTATTGAATAACCTGATCATCCGACATCTGCTGGGCCATAACCACTCCAGAAAGGACGAAAATTAAAAAGAATAGTGTTATTAATCTGCGCATAAGATATTTGATTAATCTTTAGAATTCCTACAATTAATATAAATCGGGCACAAAGGTAGCATATTATTTTATAACGCCCATTTATTTTACATCTAAATTTTGGAAAAAGAATTTAAAACCGTCTCTATCAAGAGCTCAGACCTCTACCGGATGTTCAGCAATACATGAAATTATTTTTTTCATTTCGTTAATTATTGTCAGAGGCTCACCCGATTCGTATTTTTCAACTAAAGAATCAATCTGTTTACAGACCTTATCAACTCCTGCAATATCTTCCCTGCTTCTCCTCACTTTGTCATAACATGTAGCTTCAGTTTCCTCCGCCGATTCATCCTCAAAGACATATATACCTCCATTTTCACCAAGATTTCCTGCTTCCAATATCAGTAGGCAAGCTTCCGGTAAGGTCATCAAACTACGGGGAGCCTCCGGATATACATCCGCAAAACGGACTACAAATAATTTAGCAGTAAGTTCCTCTTGCCTGATTTTTTGCGAAAGTCCCCGCATATAGATTTCAGCCAAACGCTTACTGTATCCCATTACATGAACTGGTGACAGAGCATGATTCGTAGAAATCATCATACATTTATACACCTTATATTTAACTGCCAAATCTGCAATATTTTTAGTGCCCAAAACATTAACCTGCAACGCTTCAGCAGCATAATCCTCCAACATAGAAATATTTTTATAAGCCGCTGCATGAAAGACCAACTGTGGTATATACTGTTTAAATATAGCTTCCATCCTACTACGATTAGCAACATCCGCTACCAGGACCTTTACTTCAAGGTTCTTCCAATGATCTGATAATTCCAATTGAACATCATACAAAGGAGATTCAGCCTGATCAACTAATATCAATTGATAAGGATTCAGAGCCGCCAACTGATGAACAATTTCACGTCCCACAGCACCTGCAGCACCAGTCACCAATATCCGGTGCCCTTCAATATAAGCAGCAATCTTTCGGATATCAGCCTGGATAGGCTCACGACGAAGCCAGTCCTCTATATGAATATCTTTTATAATCCCGTCATCCAAACAGTTACTTAAGGGTGGTACTGTCATTACATGAATATTTTGGGCCAACATTCGCTCCATTACACCGGATGATTCCAAATCTACCAGCTTATCCGGTGCCACGACAACCGTTTGTACATTCTTTCTTTTCAAATGCTCAAACAACTTATTATTATTAGCATAAACCCTACACCCCATCGTATGCTTACCTATCATCCAAGGTTCATCTGAAATAAAGCCACATACACGATAATGATTATTTCGACTGACCCGCATCGATTTAGCTATATTTACTCCTGTCCCACGAAAGCCGTAAATAAATACATTTACGCAGTGCCGGTCATCAAAAGACAAAGCCTCATGCAGCATTTTCACTAAAATGCGCAGACATACCATAAAAGTAAAATTGAGAATATATGCTATAAAGACAATCCCATTCGGTAATGTTTCTCCAAATCCAAAAGCCGACCAACAAAAATTACCAATACCCAATAAACCATAGCTTATTGTAAGAGATATAAACACTCTGTAAATATCCACAAACGAAGAGAAACGAATAACTCCAACATAGGTATGGAAGACAGAAAAGAAACACAGATTACAAGAAAGCGAGAATAAAATCATCCATATATATAATGACACCTTATATATTATAGAAGAAACTCCCAATTGAAGTATGCATGCTAAAAGCATAGAAATCACAACCAAGCAGATATCAATAGCCAAAATCGTCCATTTAGATGCAATGCGGGATGAAAGATTTCTATAATAAACTTTTAGGTTCATAATTATTGTCAGATCTTAGGTTGATATACACTTTTGCAAAGATGTATTTTTTATATTGATAAAACAATTTTTTTAGAAGGAAAATGACAGAACAGACCTCAAAAACAGCTTTAGGAAAGATTTTTTCAAAAAAACCTTCTTTTCTTTTCGTAGTTTCGAAGAAAGCTGTAAATTTGCACCCCGTAAAAACAAAAAAACGTTGCCGCTATAGCTCAGTTGGTAGAGCAACGCATTCGTAACGCGTAGGTCGCCAGTTCAAGTCTGGCTAGCGGCTCAGAAAGAGAGAGATGCTTATGCATCTCTTTTTTTATTTCATAGATTCTTCTTACCTTTGCCAGACTAAAACAACTTCAGAAACAGATGAAAAAGAAGACAAAAAAAATTCTCATAGGAGGATTGGTAACCCTGTTCCTTATAGGCGTAGCTTGTGCCGGAACATTCTATTATTATATATTCTACCCACAATTTCATCCCCCAAAGACTACTTATATTTATATCGACAAAGACGATACAATAGACTCCATATATAATAAAGTAAAAATACAGGGACACCCGAAAAGTTTCACAGGTTTTCTCTGGATGACCCGATGGCGTAATTATGATTCGACTATCCACACCGGACGCTATGCCATCCGCCCGGGAGAAAATGTGTATCATGTCTTCAGCCGTTTATACCGAGGATATCAGGAACCTATCAATCTTACTGTCAGCAACGTACGCACTTTAGACAGACTTGCCCGCAGTATTGGTAAGCAGTTAATGATCGACTCTACAGAAATTGCTACTGTAATGAATGACACTATATTCCAGAAGCGAATGGGATATAAAAAAGAAACAATGTCCAGTCTATTCATTCCGGAAACATACCAAGTTTACTGGGATATGAGTGTAGACGAATTTTTCGAGCGTATGCAGAAAGAACATGAAAAATTCTGGAACCAGCAACGATTGGCTAAAGCTGAATCTATCGGAATGACACCGGAAGAAGTTTCTACCCTGGCCTCTATTGTCGAAGAGGAAACCAACAACAACGAGGAAAAACCAATGGTTGCCGGACTCTATATTAACCGTTTACACAAAGGTATGCCATTACAAGCAGATCCAACAATAAAGTTTGCCCTCCAGGACTTTGGTTTAAGAAGAATAACCAATGAACATTTGAATGTCAACTCACCCTACAATACATATTTAAATGCAGGCCTGCCTCCGGGTCCCATACGTATACCTTCACCTATAGGTATCGATGCAGTACTAAACTATGCCAAGCACGACTACATTTACATGTGTGCAAAAGAAGATTTCTCAGGTACTCACAATTTTGCTTCCAATTATGCTGATCACATGAAAAATGCCAGAAAATATTGGAATGCTTTAAACGAAAGAAAGATTTTCAAGTAAAATCATGATAAAATAAAAGCAAAAGCCTATATTTGCGAGTGAAAAACGCAGATTATTTCCTTTTTTAATAATCATGACTAACATTAAAATAATCAGATATGAGCAAGCAACTCTTACTTGGCGATGAAGCCATTGCACAAGCTGCATTAGATGCCGGACTCTCAGGTGTTTACGCCTACCCCGGTACTCCTTCCACAGAAATTACAGAATACATTCAAATGGCGCCTATTACGACTGAACAGAATATCCATAGCCGTTGGGCCTCCAATGAGAAGACAGCCATGGAAGCTGCACTAGGTATGTCATTTGTCGGTAAACGAGCATTAGTCTGCATGAAACATGTAGGCATGAACGTAGCTGCCGACTGTTTTATCAATTCAGCTGTTACAGGTGTAAAAGGTGGATTAATTGTAGTAGTTGCGGATGACCCCAGCATGCACTCCTCACAGAACGAACAAGATAGCCGTTTTTATGGTGATTTCTCATTGATCCCCATGTACGAACCAAGCAATCAGCAGGAAGCATATGATATGGTTTACAATGGATTCGCATTTTCTGAAAAGATTGGCGAACCGGTATTGATGCGTATGGTCACCCGCCTGGCACACTCCCGTTCCGGTGTAGAACAAAAACCGCAACAACCCCAAAACCAAATGTCATTCAGTGAAGACCCTCGCCAGTTCATCTTGTTGCCAGGTAACGCCCGCAAGCGCTATAAGGTTTTATTAGAACGTCAAGCCGAATTTATTGAAGCATCTGAAAACTCTTCTTATAATAAGTATACCGATGGTCCTAATAAGAAGTTAGGTATCATAGCGTGTGGAATCGGCTACAATTATCTGATGGAAAACTATCCTGATGGTTGCGAA
>OGNM01001261.1_pt1 | contig 11533 bp, 8 predicted proteins | sample 1573441 | NCBI WGS metagenome assembly OGNM01 (sample SAMEA2581915, study PRJEB24529) | metagenome | biome: Human gut stool | place: China | collected 2011
AGATAACAGATACGGATCCGCTCACTCCCTTCAATAGTATGGATCCGTTCCAGCAGATCGATCAGCTTACTGCTGCCAGAATAATCTCTTCTCTCCTCATCTTCTTTTAATACGGAGACACTTTCTCCCCGCTTCCAGGCTTCCTCGTCGAAATCAATGCCGTAGGAACTGATATGGATACCTGTCAGTACGATCTCCCGGTATCCGTTCTGTGCCATGCCGGTGATCTCCCGGATGATATCCTCCGCCCTGCGGCTGCGGACCCTGCCTCTGGCATAGGGGATAACGCAGTAAGAGCAGAACTGATTGCATCCGTCCTGAATTTTAATATAGGCTCGGGTGTGCTCTGCCGTCTGTTTCAGAGTCATTTCTTCATATTCCGCGGTATGGTTAATATCTATGACAGTAGTGTCATGCAGAGTCTTGTCCACACCATGCCCGGCATTTTCTGCATTCTCCGCCACCGCATCTTCCTGTTCCAGATCCCGTAAATATTCTTCCAAAATAGATGCCAGATCCTTCTTGCGGTTGTTGCCGATCGCCAGATCAATGCAGGGATCCTGCTCAACATCTTCCCTTCCGGTCTGCACGTAGCATCCCACAGCCACTACCAGCGCATTGGGGTTTTTCTGCTTGGCCCGATGAAGCATCTGTCGGCTTTTCCGGTCTGCAATATTGGTAACTGTGCAGGTATTTACAATGTAAATATCCGCGATTTCATCAAATGGTACAATAGTATAACCTTTTTCTTGTAACATTTGTTGCATTACTTCTATTTCATAGGAATTAACCTTACATCCAAGGTTGTGTAATGCTACACTTTTCATAGGATTCCTCACTTTTTTTGTATTGTTTTCGTCTTGACTTTTGAGCGTTCCCCCATTAATATAAAGTCAGAAGGTATGACACACATTAAGGAGGTAGTCAACATGAAGACAGTTCAGATTTCTTTAAATTCTATTGATAAGGTAAAATCTTTCGTAAACGATATTACTAAGTTCGATTATGATTTCGATCTTGTATCCGGCAGATACGTAATTGATGCAAAGTCCATCATGGGTATCTTCAGCCTGGATCTTTCCAAGCCTATCGACCTGAACATCCATGCAGAGGATGGCGCTGATGAGGTTCTGGAAGTATTAAAGCCTTATCTGGTATAAGTTACCGATTCGGAATTCCGAATACATAGTAAAACAGAGAACACCTTGAGAGACGCAATCCTCTTGAGGTGTTTTTTATATGCCATTTCAAAAAAGTAACTATTCAGTACCTCTGTTTCCCCGGTTCTGAATAGTTACTCTGCATTCGCACTTATGCTTCCGCAATGATCAGTTCTTTGGTCTCCAGTGCGGTCTTCACCAGTTCATCGATCTTCTCATCCAGATTGTGTTCATGTCTGCGGATCACCTTCACGTTGGGTTTCGTCACAGGATGCTTTGCCACGAAAATGGTACAGCAGTCTTCATAAGGAAGAATGGAAGTCTCATAGGTTCCGATCTTCTCGGATACTTCCACGATCTCCTGCTTGTCAAAACCGATCAGCGGACGATAGACCGGCAGCTCGCAGACTTCATTGGTGGCGATCAGGGAATTCATGGTCTGAGATGCCACCTGGCCAATGCTCTCACCGGTGATCAGACCCAGGCACTCGGTCTCCTTCGCGATCTGCTCTGCGATCCGCATCATATAGCGGCGCATGATGATGGTCAGTTCCTCATGCGGACATTTCTCATAGATATATAACTGAATATCGGTGAAGTTGATCACATGCAGGTAGATCGGTCCGGTGTAACGGGCAACGATCTTCGCCAGATCCACTACTTTCTGCTTCGCACGCTCACTGGTGTAAGGCGGTGCATGGAAATATACCGCATCGATCTTGACGCCTCTCTTGGCGATCATATAACCTGCCACGGGAGAATCAATACCACCGGAGAGAAGCAGCATTCCCTTGCCACCGGTACCTACGGGCATTCCTCCGGGACCGGGCAGGATCACGGAGTAGATATAGATTTCTTCACGGATCTCAATGTTCAGCATAATATCGGGATGATGTACATCCACCTTCATATTGGGATAAGCCTTCAGGATAGCTTCTCCCATATCCATATTGATGGTCATGGAATCCTTGGGGTAATTTTTCCGGGCACGTCTCGCTGCCACCTTGAACGTCTGATCACAATCCGGATATACCTTTGCAACGTAGTCGATCACGGTCTCACACAGCTTCTCAAAGCCCTCATCCTGTACGTGCACTACCGGGCAGATTCCGGAGATTCCGAAGACTCTTTGTAAGTGTGCCACAACTTCATCGTAGTCAAATTCTGACTCTGCATCTACGAAGATACGGCCCTGTGTCTTGTGCACCAGGAATTCTCCCTCACACTTTTTCAGTGCATACTTAATCTGGCGTACCAGAGCATCTTCGAACAGGTAACGGTTCTTTCCCTTAATGCCGATCTCGGCATATTTTATCAAAAATGATGTAAACACGTTCGTTTCCTTTCTGAGTGTTTCTCAAATCGCTTATCTGCGACTGTATCTGCGTAACATAGGTACTATATTGTACAATGCCTGGAGACATACGTCAATCTCTTCTTCCGTGGTAAATACGGAAAAACTGAAACGTATGGTGGAATCCAGCAGGGATTTATCGATGCCGATGGCTTTCAGTGTAGCGGAAGGCTGCGGCTTGTGTGCAGAGCAGGCGCTTCCTGCAGAAACATAGATTCCCTTGTCCTCCAGTGCATGCAGGAGCACTTCACTTCTGACGCCGGCAAAAGATACGCTGACAATGTGTGCCGCCGTTCCCTCACCGTACGGTGCATCCGGCAGAAGTCCGTTGACCGTCACCTGATCCAGTTCTCTTACGCCCTCGATAAATCGTCTCTTGCAGGCACTGAGTCTGGCATGATCCTCATCAAAATGACTATAGAGCATTTCCGCTGCTTTTGCAAGTCCCGCAATACCGGGCACATTCTCGGTACCGGAACGGAGATTCTGCTGCTGTCCGCCACCGAATACGATGGGCTGGATCTTGACCTTGTCTCCCACATATAAAAGTCCGACACCCTTCGGTCCATGGATCTTGTGTCCACTGACGGACAGCAGATCAATGTGCATCTTCTTGGGATAGATCCGGGATTTTCCGAATCCCTGTACCGCATCCACATGGAACAGCGTATCCGGGTTCATCTGTTTGATCAGAGCTCCGGCTTCCTCAATGGGCTGCAGGGCTCCGATCTCGTTATTCGTGTGCATGATAGATACCAGAATGGTCTCCGGTGTCATGGCTCTGCGTAAGTCTTCCAGCCGGATACGTCCGCAGGGATCCACCGGCAGATAAGTGACACGATACCCCTGGGTCTCCAGATAACGCATGGTCTGCAGGATAGCGGGATGTTCGATCTGCGTCGTGATCAGATGATTGCCTCTGCGGCAATTCGCCAGGGCGCAGCCGATCAGTGCCATATTATCGGATTCCGTTCCCCCGGAAGTAAATAAAAGCTCTCTCTCCTCCACCTTCAGAATCCTTGCCAGAGTCTCCTTGGCATAGCGGAGGTACTTCTCTGCCTCCACTCCCTTCATATGCAGGCTAGAGGGATTACCGTAATCTTCACACATGATCTTCGTCATCAACTCGGCCACTTCCGGGAATGTCCTTGTGGTAGCGGAATTGTCCATATAGACTTCCATTCTCTTCTTCTCCTTGCTATCTATCTCTTCAGTAACTATTCAGCGCCCTATTCGCCAAATCGACTCTTCCGGGCTTTCCTTTTGCTCTGAATAATTACTATATTCTTCTTATGATTAAAATATGCCGCAGGCAGGCGATCCGTGCCGTCCGCTGTCTAATTTTCCAACTGATACATCAGCCATGCGATAGTCGTAAATCCGGCCGTCTCCGTCCGCAGGATCCGTTTCCCCAAAGTGATCGGTTGAATTCCCGCCTCCGTGGCAAGTCTTATCTCCTCCGGATCAAATCCGCCCTCCGGGCCGATGAAAATAGCGATCCGCTGGCCCGGCTTTACACTTTCGATCAGCTGTTTCGTCTGTTCCATTCCCTCTGCCAGTTCGTAGGGCACCAGCTTCAGATCCATTTCTGATGCCATTTTCACTGCCTGTGCATAGCTCATTACAGGTGCCACCGTCGGGATCACGCCTCGTTTGCTCTGCTTGGCGGCTGCTTCCGCAATTCCCTGCCAGCGCTTTATTTTGCTGTCCGCTTTTTTCTCATCCAATTTCACCACGCAGCGTTTCATAGCCACCGGAATGATCTGAAAGGCTCCCAGTTCCACAGCCTTCTGAATAATGAGTTCCATCTTGTCCGCCTTGGGCAGTCCCTGGAACAGGTAGATCTTCGCAGGAAGCTCCACACCATCTTCCTTGATAAAACGTAGTTCCAGACGGACACAGTCCTCTTCCAGTGCAAGGATCCCACAGCGATATTCTTTCCCGTCGATTCCATTGCTGACAGCCACTTCTTCGCCGGGGCGCATCCGCAGTACATTTTTGATATGATTCACATCGGTTCCCCGGATGATAACGCTCTTCGCTGCCACGTCGATCTGTTCCGGTTCTACAAAAAACTGATACATAGAAACTCCTATTTTAAGCACTTAATTCTTTCTTGCGGTAACGCTGACCCATTCTCCCTGGTAGGTCACTTCCAGCACTTCCAATCCAGCGGCCTTCACAGCCTCCACCACGGTCTGCTCCTTGTCATCAATGATGCCAGAGGTGATGTAGATACCGCCCTTCTTCAGCTGATGTACGATGACAGGAGTCAACGGTACCAGTACATCTGCCAGAATATTGGCCACCACGATATCATAACACTCATAGCCTACCTTGTCCTGCACTTCTTTGTCTGTAATGATATTGCCGATCATCATGTCAAACTGTGCCGGATCGATTCCATTCACTTCGCAGTTCTGTGCCACAGCTTCCACAGCACAGATATCCAGATCGGTTCCCACGGCATGTTTTGCCCCGAACATGAGGGATAAAATTGCCAGAATACCGCTGCCGGTGCCGACATCCAAAAGCTCTGTCTCAGGAGTGATGAACTTACGCAGCTGACGGATACACAGCTGTGTGGTCTCATGCATACCGGTGCCAAATGCCGTACCGGGATCGATATGAAGCACCATCTTGTCAGTATCTTCCGGTTTGATATTTTCCCAGGAAGGGATCACCAGGATATCATCGATATAGAACTGGTGGAAATACTGTTTCCAGTTGTTGATCCAGTCAATGTCCTCCGTCTCATCTACCACAACAGAAGCCTCGCCGATATCCATAAACTGGCGTAAGTCTTCCAGTTCCCGCTTTACATCCGCAAGTACAGCTTCGGTCGTGGTCTTCTCCCCGGCCACTTCCAGACTGCCGTCCTCTTTTTCCTCTACAAAAAAACTTAAATAGGCAATGCCGTCATCCTCCGGTCCGTCCGGCAGGATATCTACAAACATCTGCTCCTTCTCCATGGCGGTCAGGGGCACCTTGTCTTCGATCTGTGCCCCTTCCAGCCCGAGATCGTACAGGGTGCTGATAATAATATCTTCCGCTTCCGTTACCGTCTTTATTCTGAATTTAACCCACTTCATTGTTCTTTTTTTCCTTTCTTTTCCATTGTTCCAACACAGCATATATCATTGCAGCCACTATTGCAATAAAACTGTCGATTTCCAATACGCTGACCGCATCCAGCTTCTCTCTCCAGGTGTACCGGTTCAATGCCTGTCCGTCCACAGTTGCTTCATGTACCACCAGTTGCTGATTTTCCGGTACATGCGCCTTTTCCGTAGTAGTATATACTACCTGCGGCAGATTCTCGGAAATACTTTGATTCACGATCCGGTATTCATATACAGCGCCTCTTTTCAGCCGGGTCTCGATGACGGCAGGGAAAAATGTTGTCGATTCCATGGCATCATAAGGAATTACACCTTCATATATCTTCTGATCCTCTTTCCATATCTCCAGACCCAGAAGTCCGTTCCGTTCTTCCTCCTGATTATAGTTCACCGCGATTTCCAGTGTTTTCAGAAAATCTGTCTCCGCAACAAAATACTGCGAAGCATATTCTCCCACCTGCAGGGGATCTGTATATCCATAATCCTCACTTAAGGAACTGTCCTTTTTATCTTCACGGATTCCTCCATACGGCCATACAAACAGCATGGAAAGTATCGCTGCCAGCAGGACTCCTCTTTCCACCCATTTAATCATTTCCCGTTTCCTCCGTTATGTTCACCTTTAAAATATCAAAATCCGTATTCCCATCCATATACTGGAATCCATAATGTCCCATATTTTCATAGGTTACGGTATATTTATCCGATTCCTCCAGCAGATGTCCGAAACACTGGAAATACCAGACTCTTTTCCCCACCAGTTCTTCCAGATCCGGCACCTCTTCCATGGTATAAAAGATCTGGTCCGGCATATAGCATCCGAATAGCTGTCCGAAGCGGGAATCCGTATCGTAGACGACCACATCTCCCGGCTCCATATTCTCCGCTATAAATGCCTTCGTCTCTTCCAGATATGAGATTGTACCATATTCTTCATGATAAGAGATTCCGTAGGCCGACACTCCCATCCACACAGTGAAGGACAGACAGGCGATCCATTCCTGTAAATTGATCCTGGATAAAATGATCGCCATTCCCAGCCAGAACAATCCCATGCTATGCATAACATGGCGGTAGGTAAAAAAGTGGGACGCGTGTAATGCCAGCAGCGCCGCCATCAAATAGCTTACTGGGAAAATACAGGTACACAGAACCGCAAAAACACCGTTTCTTCTCCCCAGCCGCTTCCAAAAGAGGATCGCACAGACCAGTGTCAGTACAAAAAGAAGTTCTCCCATTTTGGTCGCATACTTCACTCTGATTCCGAAAATGAAATTAAAAAATTCGTAAATACCGAATTTGGACTGGTTCGTCGGGTTTCCATCAGAAACCAGCAGATGAAAGAAATCGGATTTTATCAGCCATGCCACAAAAAGCAATACAACGGAACCACCACAGACAAACGGCTTCCAGATCTGTTTTCTGTCCTGCTGCCAAATCACCGCCACCAGATACAGGTAGATAAACAGGTAACTGAACGCGGTAAAGTAATGACTGAAAATACCGCAGAAGGTCGTCAGAAACAATATCGTCCACAGGGCCTTACTGTTCAGACGCTCCCGCAGGAAATAAGCGGTCAGTCCGCAGACGGTAACTCCAAACACCGTCCAGGAATACATTCTGTTGTTCACACTGATCTTCATCATTGCAGGTGTCAGGCTTACCATGATCATATAAAGGGCTGCTGTCTTCGCTCCCCACTGCCTGCGGATCACGACAGGCCCCAGCAGCATGGACAATACCGTTCCCAGCAATGCAAACATTTTGTAGGCAATAATGCCGTCTCCTACCAGAAACGACCACAGCCGCAATCCCATATACCATACCGGCACATCCGTATCATGAGCCGCCAGTACCACGCGAATGATTCCCATCATCGTATTGTCATGGGCGGTGCGATAACTGTATGCTTCATCATAGTCGATCCCCTCACTGAGACACAGGGAGAACAATACCGCCGTGCACAGAATGAGGATCAGCCATAAGCCAATGGTTGCAATTTTATGTTTCTTTTCCGAAGTCATTTTTTTCATCTGCATCAAATCATTAATCCTGTCTTCTCTTTACTCTTCTCTATCATATGATTCAGCTTGCGGAACGGCGGCTCCAACGCCAGACCAAGCAGCAATGCTACGATCAGGAACAGTGTCATTTTTCCTACATTGATCCAATAATCCACGCCGTACATTCCTGCAATACATTCTTTAAACGCTTTCATACCAAACTGGAACGGCAGGAAAGGATAGATCCACTGGAATACCTGCGGAAGAACCTCGATAGGGAACGTTCCGCCGCTTCCCGCCACCTGGATGACCATGACTACAATAGCCAGTGCCTCACCCACGTTTCCAAAAGCGAAAGTCACAGAATACATAAAGCAGCTGAATGCCGCACTGGCCACGGCTGCCGCCAGCCAGTATAAAAACCTGTGCTGACACTGTATCTCAATATAATAAAGGTTCCCAAGAACAATAAGCAGTGTCTGTGCCTGTCCGATCAGGAAAAACAGCAGATATCTGCCAAAATATCTCTCATGCGCCTTATAATGATCCCCCGGTTCAATGGGTTTCACACCCACGTGAATAATAGCCACCAGGAACAGCGCTCCCACCCAGATTGCCAGGATCGTATAGAACGGCGATGCCGCAGAGCCGTAATGATCCACCGGATAAACAGGTACCGTCTCCAGTCTGACCGGAGAAGATACGAAGTCTGCCACCGCCGTCGGATCGGCAGCCATAGCGCTTAAAATATCCTCATAGGTCTCCGCACCGGTGATCCGTTTTATATTATCTGCTATTTTGCTGACCTTGTCCAGCAGTTCCTGTGCGATCACCAGGGAATCCTGCAGGCTGACATTACCTTCCTGCAAAGTCTTCTGATACTCTTTCAGAATATCGGAAATTTCATCCATATTCACATCCGTACCGTTCATCATCGCTGCGGCATTCAGGAAAGCCTGCTGCATGGATTTGCCGGTAGCCCGGAAAGAAGGTCTGACATTGTTATTGTAATCACTCATCAGATTATTCAGCTGTTTGTTGCAGATCTGGATCTGTTCCCGGATCTGTGCCCGCAGAGTATTGATATCATGATCCACATCTCCCTTGCTGTCTTGCAGCTGTTTCAGATCCGCTTCGATCGTTTTCAGAGACTGGTTGATCTCCTGAATCTGAGCATCCTGTCCGGTGATCAGGCTTCCCAGCACATCCATATTGGCCTGCATGCCCTGTACCAGTCCGATGGCCGTGCCCAATCCGGTGTCCGTGGTGCTTCCCACATTGTTGCTGCCCATCTGCTCCAGCAATCCATCAGAAAAGACCGACAGATACTGCAACGCTTCCGTGACCATATCCATACTGCTGCTCACCATATCTCCCATAACGTCAACCGCATCGACGCTGGAATTGATCATGGTCTGCATACCGATCATGGTATTTCGTCCATTCTCCAGCATATTATCCATATCCGGAAGCATATTCTGACTGGTCTCCATGATCATCTCCGCGGAGGTCATAATACTCTGGAAGGACTGCAACATAACCACATAATCCTGCAACTGTGCCTGCATGGTATCCAGAGATTCTTCCACACTGGTCTGCCCGCCGGCATTCACCACCGAAAGGGCATTTCCCGCTTTCATCACCGCTTCTGCCACAGTACTGATAAAGGTGGCATTTACCTGTTCCTGCACAGCATTTTTCGCTTTGCCCGTGATTTTGGGGGCAATACCATTCTTTTTCTCATTTTCATAGTAGTAAATGGTGGGATGATCCACTTCACCATCGATAAATCCCAGCATTTCCTGAGTAAAAGTCTCCGGAATAATCAATGCCGCATAGTAATCACTGTTCTTCACGCCTTCCAGTGCTTCCTCCGTGGTCTCCGGGAACACCCAGCCGATAGTGGTATTGGCTTCCAGAGCCTCCAGCACACTGTCTCCCACGTTCAGAGACAGCCCCATGATCTCCGCCCCGGCATCATCGGAAGCCACGGCTACTTTCAGCTGACTGGTAGCTGCGGGCTCGTAAGGATCCCAGTTGGAGAAAATGTTGAACCAGGCATACAGTGCCGGGAGGATGCTGAGTCCCATGATAATAACGACCGCCACCACATTATTGCTGATCCGACGGATGTCGGTGGTAAATATTTTCCAGATATTATGCATACTATTCACCATCCTCCCAGTCTTCGGTTTCATCTTCCGGATCCTCTTCGGTCCCGGTCTCGGCCGGGGAATTCAGGCCTTCACCAATCAGTTTCCGGGTCTCCCGGATGATCTGCGCCGCCCGGTCAAAGTCTGTCGGAGTCACCGCTTTGAGATCGCCTTCTTCTCCTTTGAGCTCCATGATCTTCTCCTGCAGATTATAATCCATATATTCCACAACGATCAGATAGATTGACAGGGCAAACAGCGACACGATCCACAGGATCAGGAAGATGACCTTGTTGCTGCCAGTCAGGAACAACAGTGCCAGAAAAAACAAGGGGACGATCCAGATACATTTCAGACCGATCTTTATTCTTTTTCTATTCTTCTCATGAAGGGCCTGCTCGTAATCCAGAACCTTCTGAAAAATTTCTTCGTAATTTCTCTCCATGATTTTACCTTTCTGCCTGTTCGGAACTTCATTCACTAACCCACTCCTGCGGAGTTTTCGTTTTCATGGTTCTGAACAGGTGTCACATTAACTCAGTGTCTTCCATACGCTCTTCCACAAAATGGTTCAGTTTTACGAACGGGATCCGGATCACCAGGCCGATCAACAGTCCCTCGATCATAAACAGGCTCAATTTTGCCAGTGCTTCCATATAGGCAGTACCGTACATACCCGCCAGTGCCTCACGCATGGCCCGGATGGCATAGGGGAAGGGAAAGAAAATATAAATCTTCTGGTAGGTGTCCGGTAGCAGTTCGATCGGGAAGGTACCGCTGGAACCAGCGATCTGCAATACCATAACAATAACGCAGACGGCCTTGCCCACATCTCCGAATGCCAGTGTCAGAGAATAGATCAACAGGGAAAATGCCGTAGCCGTAAAGCTTGCCGCCAGGAAAAACAGCCCCGGTTCCACAATGTTTACTTTTAACAGCCACAGATCTCCGGCCACAATGATGGCTGCCTGAATCTGTGCCAATAAGAAGAACAGCAAATATCTGCCGAAATACAATTGATAGCTCTGTACATTTTCAAGCCCTTTCGGAGAGGCTTTTACTTTCACCAGTGCCACCAGGATCGTAGAACCTACCCAGATCGCCAGTGTGGAATAGAACGGTGTCATGGCAGAACCATACGTAGCCACCGGATACATGGCTATGGTCTCCATGGTTACGGGAGATGCAAAATATGCCCCCAGACTATCCGGATCTCCTCCAAGGAAACGCACCAGAATATCCATCATTTCCTCTTCGGATGCACCGTCCAGCTTCTCTGTCAGATCTGTAAGTTTGGCGCTGATATTATCTACCACATCTTTGATCTGTCCCAGACTCTCACTGGTTCCGGACACAGTGTCACCGACACCTTCCATGACAACTCCGACATTTTTCACCGTATTGCTCAGGGTATTTACCAGATTGGTCACCTGATTCAGAGAATCTGACATATTTGTCAGAACCTTCTGCATCTGGGGCACCAGATTGTTCTTATAGATTCCCTGCATATTGCTTACAGAAGTCTCGCAGCTGTCAATGGCACTCCTTAAATTATTCATGGCATTGTTGACATTGACCTTTGCATTCTCCGCAGCCTTGTCGTCCGTGGATTCCAGAACGCTGCCCACTACGGTATTCATCAGATCCAGTTCCTTCTGCATGGCTTTCAATGCTTCCATAGCAGCATCAGTTGCCGCTGCGTTGATATTGCTGCCGGTGCCGCCGTTCGCAGCATTACCGT
>OGNM01001262.1_pt1 | contig 11521 bp, 10 predicted proteins | sample 1573441 | NCBI WGS metagenome assembly OGNM01 (sample SAMEA2581915, study PRJEB24529) | metagenome | biome: Human gut stool | place: China | collected 2011
AAGTAAGCGAGGACTTGATACAAGGGTATCATTAAAATCTGCACTAGCGGCAGAAAGCTTTACCGGCGGCACTAGAGGTGCTACCGAATTAAATCAGTGGATTGCATCAGAGAAGCAGGAACTTGCGACAGTCATGGAGCGATAGAGGAACTCTTCGTAATCTTCAGAGCCTTATCAAGCAGGCAGAGGGAAAGTTGGAAGAAGCAAAGAAAGAAGCTGTAAACATTATCGAATCTGCACAGGTGAAAGCAAATGAGTGGCTTGAGAAGATTAATATTCGCCTTGGCTTGATTCTGAAGAAAGACATTGAAGATAAGCGGTTAGAATTGGTTAGTTATTACCGGGCGTGTGAGCCTTATCTTACGAATGATATGAGGATTGCAATTAAAAATGAGGATGTGAACGGATTTGGAGCTTTAGTAAATCGTTTGACAGCATCAAATCCAGATGGCACAGTCGCAAGACGTGATCCGGGAAGGGAAGAACTTTTTGATTTTGAAATAAAGTTTTGGGAATATCTGGATATGAAAAACAAAAATGTTAAAACTGAAGATATTATCAAAGAGTTAGAGCATCCGAAGCCAGAAAGAAGAAGGAACCGATAATATTGTTGTGATAGGATTCAATGTTATAATAAAAAAATATGAAAGAGAATAGGGAGAAAAACGATTATCTTTGTAAATGCTGAAAAAATCAATGGCACATTAGATATATTGTGTGACACTAAAATAGGTCTAGATAGATTTGCAGGAGCTTCTTTTTCGAAAGAACAAATTGAGGAAATTATTAAATACGGAATAGTTAAGATCTCCGTAATCTGTCCTGAGATTGCTATTGCTTTTGCAGGAAATAATATTTTCATTGCGTCGAAATTGTTTAATCTGCTTTATGAGATGAGAACATTTTCTACACAAGATGTTGTTGATATGGCCTATAAGATTCATTTAGAGGGGGATATCAATGATATAGAATTTATAGTAGCTAGCTGTGAGAAAAGTGAGTTATCACTTTATTGTATAAAGGGACGAGAAGTACTTGAAGATTGTCCATTTGCGTGGATAGGTTCTCCAACTGCGCATAGAGAATTTCAAATAGTGAGAAATAAAGATAATAACGGCAGGGCGAGCGATAGGACTAGAATGGCTTTTCTTGAAATAGTTCAAAGCTGTTCTGATGACTCAGTTGGCGGTTTTTGTATAGCTGCTGGATATAATCAATCATTAAATGCATTAGGGTATAGAGAATGTAAAACTTTTCAGAATTCGAAGTCACAAATTGTAAAACCAGGAGATAATATTAAGTTCTATATGAGTGCGATGGATGGAGGCTTTTCGTTTGAACAGATTCCAATCTCCGAAGAAGATTTATTATTGCGAATAGATCAGATGGAATATGCAATATTATATTCTAGAAGATTTCGGATGTGCGATAAGGATAAAAAAAATATGCAACTCTTTTCATTAATGTTACCTATGCGAGTTTATGAGGATGAAATTGGAAATTGGAAAAGAGGGTAATTTAGATAGAACATAGTTATATTTATTTAAAATCCACTTGCTATTATTCGCCCCGTCGAATATACTAGATATAGTGGTTGAAATAATAATTTGAGGTATAAGAATGGAATATATGACGGCAAGCCAAGCAGCAAAGAAATGGAGCATATCTCAGCGAAGAGTTCAAATATTATGTGCTGAAGGAAGGATTCCCGGTGTCTTTAAACTTGGAGAAGCATGGGCTATTCCGGCTGATACACGAAAGCCAGAGGATAAAAGACGGAAGGATGAAACTGATAATGGGTAACTATAATGTTATAGATTTGTTTTGCGGATGTGGCGGATTGTCTTATGGATTTGAGCAAGCAGGGTTTAATGTCCTTCTTGGTATTGATAATGATGCTAAAGCATTGGAAACATTTGAACTTAATCATAAAGGTGCAAAATCAATTTGTGGAGATATTACAAAGGTACACTATGAGTCCGATATAAAGCCCTTAATAGGTGATAAAGTTATAGATGTAATAATTGGTGGACCACCTTGTCAGGGAATGTCTCTTTCAGGACCAAGAAAGTTTGATGATCCAAGAAACAAACTGTACCTATCATATATTAGGTTGGTAGATGAAGTACGCCCTAAAATGTTCGTAATTGAGAATGTGCCCGGATTAGTAGGATTATTTGGCGGTCAGATAAAAGACAGTATTATTGAAAAGTTTACCAAGATGGGATACGACATACAGTATAAGATACTTTGCGCATCAGAACACGGTGTTCCACAAAGCAGACGAAGGGTTGTTTTTGTTGGCAGCAGAGTAGGTGCCTTTGAATATCCCGAAGTACAAAAGGTTGAAGTAACATGTGAGATGGCTTTATCTGATTTGCCTCCCCTTATTGACGAATTGGGGACAGAGGTAATGCAATATGAGACTAAGGCAACAAATGCATATCAGAAGTTGATGAGAAAAAAAACATCAGATGTTCGCAACCATATTGCGGCAAACCATTCAGATCGTGTTAAAGAGATAATTGCATTGGTGCCGGATGGTGGTAATTATAAAGATTTGCCTGAAGAGTATGCACATACCAGAAATTTTCATGTTGCATGGACAAGATTTGCGAGTAACAAACCGGCTCCAACTATTGATACGGGGCATAGGCATCATTTTCATTATAAATATAATAGAGTACCTACAGTAAGAGAATGCGCCAGATTGCAGTCATTTCCAGATGATTTTATCTTTTTAGGAAATAAAACGCAGCAGTTTAGGCAGGTTGGAAACGCAGTACCTCCTATAATGGCACAGGAGATAGCAAAAAAAGTGATAGAAACATTGGAGAGTAGTAATGAGTGAATACAAAATACCAGAGGAGTACTACTTTAGAATTCATCATGTCAGACCGAGATTCAAAGGTGACATAGAGAATGTCCTGATTTATGTAGCGGAAGAAGTGGCTCGTGTTGGCGAAAAACCAACAGATGAGTTTGTACAAGCGGTTAATAATGCATTATATCAGTATCCGGGAAATGCTCATAGGGAATTAAAAACAATTAATAACTGGAGAACTGAAATATCTGCTCTATTTGGATTTATAGAGCATACAGATACAACGGATAAGCCTGGAAGACGAGCTGTTGAACTTGCGAATAATCAGGATTTGGTAGAGAGCTTTAAAGTTTTTCTATATAACTTCCAGTATCCAGGCGCACATATCAAGCCTAAGAATGTACTGGAACAAATTGAAGCTGGGGTTAGGTTTAAGCCGGCACAGTACATCTTACAATTACTTAGATATGCTAATAAAGACGGTGGGAGTTCTGTAGGAATAACCAAGTTTGAGGCATGCCATTGTATCTTTAATGACCTTCGTGTTACACGTGATAATGAGGGCGTTGAAGCAACATGGAAAAGAATCAGTGATAATCGTAAGAACAAGATGGAATATGATCAGACTGGAGATGTTGTTAGATACGCTGGTGACATTATTGATTATATGGAAATTGCGAACCTGTTAAAAACGTATGATAGCAGAACTTACTACTTAAATACACTTGAGGAAGAAACCATTATTAAGTTCTGTGAATCTACGGAGTGGTTTGATGAATATGATTCAATGATTGCAAATCGTGCAGGCGATATTGAAACGGTAAAGGCTTGTGTTTCTGGCTGGTTCGCATATGTGAATCGTGATATACAAGATACTGATTTCTCAACAGATATTCTTGCATTTATAGCAAATGATGAAGATGAACTGAAAGAATTGAAAAAGAGTTCTCATGCAGATGGACGTCCAGACCTTAGAGAGTTTCTTGATAGAGAAGAAGCTCTTGAGGCAAGAGTTGAATCATACATGGAGAGCTTTACTACAAAGGATATTGGAGACATTGGTGAAGGGCTTGTACATGGTCACGAATGTATGCGTGTAAAACTTGGAGGCAGGGAAGATTTGATACACCTTATCAAACGTATTCCTACTCAGTTTGCTGTTGGATATGACATAAGTTCTGTCGAGCTTGACGAGAGGAAACGATACATAGAAGTAAAGACTACTATTAGTTCTAAGCCCCTTCACTTTAATCGAATTCATTTAACAAAGAACGAGTGGAATACAGCAAGTAGTACGCATGATAGATATTACGTATATAGATTGCTTTTGAGTAAAAGGGAAAGAAAATTATTCCTTCTTCAAGATCCGGTCGGACTATATAAAGCAGATAAGATTGATATGATACCGAGCGATGGTGCGGATATTACATTTGATCCTTCAAAGGTAGGAGAATTTGAGGAGTTGTTAACATGGAAAAACTAAAAGTAGCATCGTTATTCTGCGGTTGTGGTGGAACAGACGTTGGAATTTTAGGCGATTTTGAGTATTTAGGAAAACATTATTCTTCTAATAATACGGAGATAGTGTATGCAAATGATATTGAGCAGAGTGCCTGCGATATTTTCGAAAAGAATTTTGGAATTAAGCCGGACAACAGAGATATTAGGACAGTATCTTCTGATGAACTGCCGGAGTTTGATGTTTTGACTGGGGGGTTTCCGTGTCAGTCTTTTTCAATAGTGGCTCAGAACCCAAAGCGACTTGGCATTAAAGATGAAAAAGGGATGCTCTTTTTTGAAATGTGTAGAATTCTTAGAGAAAGGCAGCCGAAATGCTTTATAGCCGAAAATGTGAAGGGCATCATGACCGCAAACAAAAGAGAAGCATTTCCACTTATTATCAAGGAATTCGAAGACAGCGGTTATGATGTGAAGTATACAGTTCTTAATTCGGCAACCTTTGGAGTGCCGCAGAAAAGGGAAAGGGTGATTATTGTTGGTTTCAGAAAAGATCTGAATATCAACTTTGAATTCCCAGAGACTGTAATATCTGAAGAAAATGATTACGTTGCTTTACAGAACTGTATTGAAGATGATGTTGAAGAAAAATATTTCTTTAGTGAAAGAGCTGTTGCCGGAATGATGAAAAATAGAAAATCAATGAATAAGGGGCGAGCACAGGATGTTACAAAACCATGCAATACGGTAGGTGCCCATTTGGCCAAGGTTTCTCTTAATAGCACAGATCCTGTTCTTTTTACTGAAGGAAGATATAGAAGATTTACGCCAAGAGAGGTGGCACGCATTCAATCATTCCCCGAAAACTTTTCTTTGTCTGGAAGTGAATCAGCTCAGTATAGAGCTTTGGGAAACGCTATTCCGCCGGTAATGTTCTGGTATGTAGCTAATAAGATATCGGAATGTTTGGATGCTGCAATATAAAATGATAGTAAGTTTTATGCATTTGTTAAAATAAAAGATTAGAATGTACTTATGCTAGCGTGGGAGGTTATAAACTGATGGATTACAAGGGCTTAAGGTGGTATAAATGTGATTTTCATTTACATACAATGAGTAGTTTATGCTATAAGAATCGTGAAAAGGATACAGTTGATGATTGGGTTGATGAAACTATAAGTAAGGGATTGCAGTGTATAGCTATTACTGATCATAACGATTATAGGGGAATAGATGGAATAAAAAATAAGGCTGAGAGTGAAGGAGTTATTGTTTTTCCAGGGGTAGAGTTATCCTGCACTGATAGTAAGGTGCATTTGCTGATCATATTTAATAATAGTGAAAATGGGGAAAGGGTTCAGGAGTTTTTAAATCAAGTTGGTATTTTTAGCGATAGCCTTGGTAAGAGTGAAGTGACTTGTAATGGTGATATTTTTCAGGTTTGTGAAAAAGCACACAGTATGGGAGCTCTTGTTATTGCTGCTCATATAGATGAGTTTAGTGGACTTTGCGAGATTAGTCATGACAATTTAACGAAAGTGCTTAATCGTGAGTTTATTGATGCGGTTCAAATATCGAATGAAGATGCATGGATATCTAATCAAAAATCTTGTGATTGGGAAATGATATGTTCGAATCTTTCCGAGAAATATGGAAAAGAAATATCGGAGGAGAAAGCAAAAAAATGGCATAAGGCGTATGAATTAGCTGTAAAGTCAGAATTGCCAATGCTTACTTTTTCTGATAATCCTCATAGTGACGGTGAATCAAAACATGGGTTATGGGGAATCGGATGTGATTTTACATGGTTAAAAATGGATGCGAATCCTGATTTGGAAAGTATTCGTCAAGCATTATTATCATTTGATATGAGAATAAAAAGGAAAAATGAATGCTCTGTTCCACCGGATATGTTTCCAGAAATGTGGATAAGAGAGATTGCAATAACGAATACGACTTTAAATGATAAAAGTGACATCGTAGTAAATTTTAATCCGCAGTTAAATGCAATTATAGGAGGGCGAGGAAGCGGAAAATCTTCTATCGTGCGATTATTAGCAGGTGGTATGGAGTCGTTTGACGCAGAGGGCTTGTCAGATATTACAAATGAACAAGATAGCTTTTATCAAGAGAGAAAAAAAGATAAATCGGGTATATATAAAGGCGTTCTAAAATCTGATTCATCTATTCGTATTTTCCTTGAGAGGATGGGAGACTCATATAGGATTGATATAAAAAATGCTAAAAGCATGCACAATCAAGAAAGAATATTATATAAACACATTGACGGAGAATGGAAAGAGATTGCAGATAGTAACTATTTAGATTTTTTTAAGGCTCAGATTTACACACAGAAACAAATATATGAAATTGCAAAAGACGCCAATTCTATTCTTAATATTATTGATGAGGATATTTCGGAGTTAAACCAAATGATTTCTGATAGAGATATTGCTTTTGATAGTGTTATTGCCAATCATTTGGAGGTTAATAACATCCAAAAATCTATTTCAGAAGAGGGAATGATATTATCTGAGTTGAAGGATATAGAGGAGCAAATAAATAAATATGAAAAAAGTGGTATATCTGATGCTCTGAAAGAAAAACAGAAATTTGAGACTCAGTGGAAAACTGTAGAAGATTATGTAACTAAAAAGCTATCGTGGATAGAAAAAATAACAGCAGTAGTTAACGAAATAAATGAGGAAAAAGATGAAATAACAACAGAAATCGACAATGAAATCGCGTTATTGATACATGAGAATGATAAGCAGTTTTCTACCAAATTGGGATCTATTGACGAAGTGGCAAAAGCTATGAATTCATTGATTCAGGAGTTTAATTCGAGCGTTGAAAAATCTGAGTGGAATAAAAAGCGACATGATGCAGAAGACCATTATTCGGATATCGTGAAGGAACTCCAAAGTCAAGGCATTAACCTCGACAGGTTAGATGATTTGTTGGAAAAGAAAAAGAGCAAGTTACGAGATATTGATAGAATAAAAGAAGATAAAAAAAGACTTGTTGCGGCAAAGGAAAAACAAGACAAGTTGTATATTGAGTATGAAAGTGCTGTAAAAAAGATTAGTGAAAAAAGAAAAGAGTTTATTTTTTCTGTTATCGGTAGCGACGCAAATGTAAAATTTGAGATTCAAAAAGGGCGAAACAGATCATCATTTATTCAAATGATGAAAAACGTATTAGGAAAAGAAAATGCTACTATTGATGAAAATATTGAAATGATGGCTGATTTATTCTTTGGAAGAAATGGGATGACCGAATTTAGAAAAAAAGTTCAGGAAATCAGAGATGGAGTAGACACAAAAAGTTATCATGCCAGAATGCGTAATGCCATTTTAGAATTACAACCTGAATCTTTTGCTAGAATTGTTTATTTTATACCAGAAGATGATTTGAGAGTATCATATAGACCTAAAAACTCAAAAAAATATATTCCACTTTCAAATGCATCAGCAGGACAAAAAACTACTGCAATATTAACGTTTTTATTGGCGTATGGAGATTTGCCGTTGCTGTTGGATCAACCGGAAGATGATTTAGACAACAAACTTGTGTATGACTTGATTGTTACACGATTAAAAGAGGCGAAATCAAAGCGTCAAATAATTGTAGTCACACATAATGCAAACATTCCAGTAAATGCGGATGCTGAGTTTATAGTTTCAATGGATTCCGAATCGGAGCAAGTTGCTATAAAGTACGAGGGCACTATGGATGATAAGAATGTAAGAAAAGAAATATGTGATGTGATGGAAGGAACGCAATTTGCATTTGAAATGAGAGCTAAAAAATATCATTTTAGAATAGTAGAGTAGTACTATTATTCTGTGGTTGCAATTTGGTCGCAAAAACTTTTAGAAAAAATAAAATTACGTAGAATGAGTGGAATCCTACCACAATATCTAGACCATAAAGCACGATATAGAGCCAATATAAAGTATCGTGACTAGAGTTTGAGTGATATAGAAATAGCGAGAATGAGACCGTTTCAAGTTTTGTGTAAACGTTAAAAACCGATATAAGATTTGTGAATAGTTACAAATGGGCAGAGCCGACTTCGCGGGTTCTGCCTATATCTGCATTATATAGGAGTTTTTAGGCATCAGATGCGGTATCTTATGTGTATGATCATGATGATTATGACGATTACGATTGTATGGATGAAGCATTGTATTATACAGGATATAATGAACGAGAGAGTATAATAAAACTAAAAAATGTAGCTATGTTAGAATTGCCATTTATAAAAATTGAAAATACAATAATCGAAAAAAATGACTTATGAACATAAGGGAAAAGGAAAGAATGAATATTGTTTGGATAAGAAAATATTTATAAGTCATTCCTATAAGGATGTACGATATGTGAAAAAATAGATCTTCTTGTTGATATGGGGAGTCGCGAAAAAACAGATTTTGTTTGTACTAGCAAAATGTTAATACTTATTTATAATAATGAAGAGGTGAAATACTATGAATATAGTTGATAAAATAGGAGAGAAAGCCATAAATTTGGTGACAGAGCACATATTAAAAACAATTGAAGACTCAAAAAAAGTTGATTTATGGAGACGAGCAGTTAAGAAGGCTTGCGAAGCAACGGAAGGAATAGATGACGCGTTTGCTGATTATATTATAAAATCTCTTGCGGTACAAAGACATTTCATATGGCTTACAAGTAATAAATCATTAGACGATATATATCGTAGTTTTATACTAACAATAGCTATTGAGCTTTGTTTATTCAATGCAGAGAAAATATATGCAATTCCATTAGGAATAGCAATATTGGACAATTGGTTTGAGATGAATGGTGTGGATTATAAAGATAAAAGAAATCAAATAGTAATTGATACAATCATAAAAATTGTAAATGATAGAGAGCTGTTGTATAGAGAATATTTTTTGATGTATAATGATCCGCTTGCCAAGGATACGATTAGAGTGTATTACCCTAAAAATGACGAGACATGGGTAAGTTGGAATAAAGATTACAGTGTCGATATAAAAGTAAATCTCTCAAAGGGAACGGAATATGGATTTTGTAGAAAAGGATTTTCTTATAGTAGAATTATAGAACAGGATTGTGAAAAAACTTTAAAAGTGGCGTATATCGATGGTGACAGGGAAATATATAGATTTAAGAATGAGGATGTGCTAGGTGTAGAGGACAAACGGATTATTTGGGTATGGTGAGAAAGTATGCATTTAGCTGTTGAACATGTGATGGAAAAATTGGATATCTCAATACAAGGTAAAATTAGAAATATTCTGAATAGTGGCAAAAGGGTTAAATAAGTAAACACCATCCGAGAATTGGTATAGAGAGTAGAAATAGCAGGAGATAAAGGGGCTAATTGAGTCATCCCACCCCCGCAACACCCCGTTGCTTTCTCCAGTCCCCGCAATCTGTTATGATATCCATAACGGAGGTGAGTACAATGGAGACAAAGGACGTTATATTAGAACTTCGAACAAAAAGGGGATTATCCCAGGATGACCTTGCTGGCAAGGTCATGGTCACAAGGCAGGCGGTGTCACGCTGGGAAAACGGAGATACAGTGCCGAATACAGATACGTTGAAACTGCTCTCAAAGGAATTTGATGTATCGATAAACACTCTGCTTGGCGAACCGAGGAAACTGATATGTCAGCGCTGTGGAATTGAGGACTATGCCATTATGGGGCGGGACAGTGATGGTGCGCTGAATGAGGATTACTGCAAATGGTGTTACGCCGACGGTACTTATACCTACAGCAACATGGATGACCTGATAGAAGTGTGTGTGAAGAACATGGTGGGGGAGAATTTCACTGAGGAGCAGGCGAGAACATACATGAAAGAACTATTGCCAAAACTTGATTACTGGAAACGATATGAGTCACTCAGCGATGGCGGACAGTTTGAGGCATTTAAGAGGCAGCTTATAGATGAGATAAATGCCCTTCAGATAGAGGGGATGCCTCACCTTGAAAGACTCAATGCGCTTGTTGGCAAATATGTGAATCTCGAGTATCGTCTGCCAAATGGCATGAATGTCAGATTCCTTGATGACGAGAAGACATATCTGGGAAATCAGCTGGAATGTGAATTTGGCGGAGACAGATGCTTTGGAGTTCTGGCGGATATGGATTTTATTTTGATATCGACATATGAGGCGGAAGGTACAAATCAGAAAGGTACAAATCCGGAGCTGGTTCTTTATAAAAAGAAGTAGTATAATGAGTTAGGTTATTTCGTCAATAATCTTTCACAATTTATATTACAGGGGGAAATACATATGATACAATGTGCCGGATGTGGCAGCAATCTGGTATATGATATAGCAAGAAAGAAAATGTACTGCAAAGCATGTGGAAATGAATACGAGCCGGAGAGTGTCGACAAGGATGAGGACAGCGAGGAACGCAAGCTTATGGAACTTACAGTATTCATTTGTCCGCAGTGTGGTGGGGAGATATACAGTACAGATGAATCAGCGACGGGATTCTGCAGTTACTGCGGGGCAGCAACTATGCTTTCCAGCCGGCTGAAAAGCGAGAGAAGACCGGACTATGTGATACCGTTTGCGGTGACGAAGGACATGTGCAAGGCATCATATGCCACAGTCATGAAGAGGGCGATATATGCTCCGAACAGGCTGAAACACAGACGAAATGTGCAGGAGTTCCGTGGAATCTACATGCCGTATTGGCTGTGTGATGTTGACCAGAAAGGTAAAACAGCTGTCAGGGCGACGGACAGCTATAGCTCAGGGGTTGATACAGTCAGTCATACATATAATGTAAGATGCTTTGCGGATAATCATTATGAGAATATAACCATGGATGCATCATCGCTGTTTCCGGATGATCTCAGCAGTAAGGTGGCACCATTTGACTCGGCGGATATGAAACCATTTTCCATGGGATATCTGAGTGGGTTCTACGCCGATCTGCCGGATGTGGATTATAAGGTTTACAGGGATAAGATAGCGCAGGTGACAGGTGATATGGCGTATGATGTGATGATGAGTAAGATAAAACATCATCTATGTACATACGATGCTATCGGTGAACCGGAGGAGCCATTGTCAGAAACGATGGATATAAAGATCACTGGAGCAAAGACCGGGTTGTTTCCTGTGTGGCTTTTGTCATACAAGAACGGTAAGCGTATTGCATATGCAGCGGTAAATGGCAGCACAGGAAAAGTGGCTGCGGATATACCGCTTGATAT
>OGNM01001265.1_pt1 | contig 11504 bp, 11 predicted proteins | sample 1573441 | NCBI WGS metagenome assembly OGNM01 (sample SAMEA2581915, study PRJEB24529) | metagenome | biome: Human gut stool | place: China | collected 2011
GGCCTGGACGTGGATGCAGTGCGTACCGTATCCAAGGGCGTGGAAGAGTACCAGAAGGACAAAAAGGGTGCGCTGTTGATCATTACCCACAGCACCAGAATTTTAGAGTCTCTCCATGTGGACAAGACCCATGTACTGGTGAATGGTAAGATCGTGGCATCCGGCGATGCTTCTCTCGTAGACGAGATCAACGAGCATGGTTTTGAACGTTTTCTGGAAGCGTAAAGGAGGTCGACGATCCGAATGAGTGAAAGAGAAAAGACTTATGTGGAGGACGTCAACAGAAGCATTTATGATATTCGCAATGAAGAAAAAGACGTCTACCGCATTCAGAAAGGACTGACGCCCGCCATTGTGGAAGAGATCTCCGCGAAGAAGAACGATCCCGCATGGATGGCGAATTTCCGTCTGCAGTCATTGCAGATCTATAACGAGATGGAAGTCCCCGACTGGGGTCCCTCTATTGAGGGTCTGAACATGGAAGATATCGTAACCTATGTAAAACCCAATACCCATATGAGCGCCAAATGGTCCGAGGTACCGGAGGATATCAAGGATACCTTTGAGAAGCTGGGAATCCCGCAGGCGGAGCGGAAGTCCCTCGCCGGTGTGGGCGCCCAGTACGATTCCGAGCTGGTATATCACAATGTCAGGGAATAAGTGGCAGCCCAGGGTGTAGTCTATACCGATATGGAGAGTGCCCTGAATGGGGAATATGCGGATATGGTGCGGAAGCATTTTATGAAGCTGGTGCCCCCCAGAGACCACAAATTCGCAGCGCTGCACGGTGCTGTGTGGTCCGGCGGCTCCTTCGTATATGTTCCCCCCGGAGTGTCTGTGACGATCCCTTTGCAGTCTTATTTTCGACTGAACGCACCGGGAGCCGGACAGTTCGAGCATACCCTGATCATTGTGGACGAGGGTGCATACCTGCATTTTATCGAAGGCTGTTCCGCCCCGAAGTACAACGTGGCGAACCTCCATGCCGGCTGTGTGGAGCTGTTCGTGGGGAAAAATGCAAAACTGCGTTACTCCACCATCGAGAACTGGTCCAAGAATATGTACAATCTGAATACCAAGCGGGCGTTGGTGGAAGAAGGCGGTACCATAGAATGGGTATCCGGTTCCTTCGGATCCCACGTATCCTATCTGTACCCCATGAGCGTGCTGAACGGTAAGGGGGCCAGAGCGGAATTCACCGGTATCACCTTTGCGGGAGCCGGACAGAATCTGGATACCGGCACCAAAGTGGTCCACAATGCACCGGAGACCACTTCCTATATCAATACCAAGTCCATCTCCAAGGATGGAGGTATCAGTACTTTCCGAAGTTCCGTAGTGGTGAAGAACAGTGCGGCAAAGAGCAAATCCGCCGTATCCTGTCAGTCCCTGATGCTGGATGACAAGTCTCGTTCCGACACCATCCCGGCCATGGATATCCGTACCCAGGATGCCGATATTGGACACGAGGCGAAGATCGGCCGGATCAGCGATGAAGCAGTGTTCTATCTGATGTCCCGCGGTATCTCAGAAGAGGATGCCAGAGCCATGATCGTCAGCGGATTCGCAGACAATGTATCGAAGGAGCTGCCGTTGGAATACGCGGTGGAGATGAACAATCTGATCCGTCTGGAGATGAAGGGCAGCATCGGTTAATGTGGCAGGAGGAATGGAGATCAGTATGGAAAAAGAATATAATATGACCATTAACAGACTGCCGGCGAAGACCTGGAACTGGATTCGCATGAACGAGACGCAGTTGGAAAAGATAGAAGTACCTACGGCAGGAGGGGTAAAGGTAAGCCTGCCGGAAAAAATAACAACAGTAGAAAATGAGGGATCCCAGCCCTGGAATGCGGATTTTGCAGGCATCCCATCCGGCATGGGAGAGGACATGGACGGTCTTCTGACAGCAGCGGGAGTGAAGGCACAGCATTATGAGGTGTCTGAGGAAACCACAGAAGCACAGCCGTTGCTGTTGGATTATACCTACGTACAAAATAGTTTACAGGCCGGTGCCGTAGCAGTGAGAGCCCGGAAAAACAGTGAAATCACTGTGATCGAGGACTTTGCTTCCGACAGGGAGACGTCAGGGCAGGCGGCAGTATCCACCAGACTGCATCTGGAAGAGGGAGCGAAGATCCGCCTGATCCAGATTCAGAGACTGGGCAATGGATTTACCTTTATGAATGATATCGGAGCCCTGTGTGAAGAGAAGGCTTCCCTGGAAGTGATCCAGCTGATCCTCGGCGGAAAGAATACTTACCTTGGATGCAAGACTACCTTACAGGGCAGAGAGAGCAGCCTGAATGCCGACACCGCTTATATCGTGGGCGGTGACGGAAGACTGGATATGAACTATGTAGCTGTGCATGAAGGCAAAAAGACCCAGAGCAATATGCAGGCCGGCGGCGTTCTGCGGGATCATGCTTTCAAGCTGTATCGTGGCACCATTGATTTCAAATGGGGGGCTAAAGGCGCAGTAGGCAATGAAAAAGAGGATGTACTGTTATTATCCAACGATGTGGTGAACCAGACCATTCCCCTGATCCTCTGCGCGGAGGAAGATGTGGAAGGTAATCACGGCGCCACCATTGGCAAACTGGATGATGAGCTGCTGCTCTACCTGGAGAGCCGCGGCATGAACAGAGAGCAGATCTATGAGATGATGGCTATGGCCAAGGTGGATGCGGTCTGCCGCAAGATTCCTGATGCAGCTACACGGGCTAAGGTACAGGAGTTCCTTGGCAGAGCCGGGGAAGAAGAGGAAGCGGAAGAGTAAGATAACAGGAGGAAGTATGACGACTTCAATCAGCGAGATCCGTAAGGATTTTCCTCTGCTTATGAGTAACGATGTGATTTATCTGGACACGGCGGCGACTTCCCAGAAGCCGTCCTGTGTTCTGGAGGCAGAGAGAACATTTTATGAAAAATACAATGCCAATCCCCTGCGCGGATTATACGAGCTGGGAGAGGCGGCAACCGAAAAATACGAAGAAGCCAGAGAGACGGTCCGGGAGTTTTTAAATGCCAGAGAGGCGGCGGAGATCGTTTTCGTCCGCAATGCCACGGAAGGCTTGAATCTGGTGGCCTACAGTCTGAGTTCCCTGGTGCTGAAGCCTGGGGATGAAATCCTGGTGAGCATCATGGAGCACCACAGCAATCTCCTGCCCTGGCAGCAGGCAGCAGCCAGAACAGGAGCTGTGGTAAAATATCTGGAGTGTACCGAGGATGGAAAATATACCGAAGAAGCATTCCGCGCGGCACTGAGCGACCGAACGAAGATCGTTGCCATGACCCAGGTATCCAATGTGCTGGGCTGCAAAAATGATATCAAGCATTTTGCACAGATCGCCCATGAGTCCGGTGCTTATTTTGTAGCGGACGGAGCCCAGAGCGTTCCCCATATGGCAGTGGATGTACAGGATCTGGATGTGGATTTTTTGGCATTTTCCGGACACAAGATGTATGCTCCCATGGGAATTGGTGCGTTATATGCGAAGAGAGAACTGTTGGAGCAGATGCCTCCTTTCCTGTGCGGCGGGGAAATGATCGATTCCGTCAGCCGTACCGGAGCCGTGTGGGCGGAAGTGCCACATAAGTTCGAAGCAGGAACGGTAAACGGTGCCGGAGCCTATGCACTGGCAGAGGCAATCCGGTATGTGCAGAAGATCGGTTTTGACTTTATCGAAGAGAGAGAAGCGAAGCTGACAGCCATGCTGATGGATGGCATGAAAGAGATTCCCGCAGTACACATTCTGGGCTCACAGAAAGCAGAAGACCATCACGGCATTGTGACCTTCAAACTGGACGGTGTGCATCCCCATGATGTGGCTTCTATTTTGGATGCGGATCATATCGCGGTCCGGGCGGGACATCATTGTGCCCAACCGTTATTGCAACATTTGAAAGTATTGTCCACCACCAGAGTAAGCCTGGGTGTCTACAATACGGAAGAAGAGATTCAGGCATTTTTAGAAAGCCTTGCAAAGATAAGGAGACAGATGGGCTATGGAGAATAAGACATTTTATAATGAAATCCTGACGGAGCACAATCTGCATCCGTATCACAAGCACAAGCTGGAGGATGCGAATCTGGTGTTGGAGGGCGTTAATCCCAGCTGTGGTGATGACATTTTTCTGGAGCTGAAAGTGGAGGATGGTGTGGTAGTTGACGGTGCCTTCGAAGGCGACGGCTGTGCCATTTCCCAGGCTTCCGCGGACATGATGCTGGAGCTGGTCATTGGCAGAAGCAAGGAGGAAGCGTTGCATCTGGCAGACCTGTTCCTCAAGATGATCAAGGGAAGTATTACCGAGGAAGAGCGGGACGAACTGGAGGAAGCCTCCGTATTGCAGGATATCGCCCACATGCCTGCCAGGGTAAAATGCGCGGTGCTTGGCTGGCATACTATGCAGGAATTATTGAAAACAGAAGAAAAATAGCTGATAAAAAGATAAAGATACATCTTGCACGCCCTTTTTGGATACGCTACAATGAAAAAAGAAGTGTAAGAAAAGCGGGGGGGCTGTGCATGTTCCACATAGAGCTTATCATTGAATTCCTGGAAAATGTGATGAACAATATTGTCCAGGTGGCAATACTGTTCTTTGAATTTGTCGGAGTGATCGTTATTATTCTCTCCGGTCTGAAAGGGTTTTATAATTATGTGCGTCGGGTGCCGGATATGAAGATCACCCTGGCGCAGGGGCTTGCTGTAGGGCTGGAATTCAAGTTGTGCAGTGAGATCCTTAAGACCGTTATTGTCAGAGACTGGAAGGAGATCGTTACTGTAGCCGGTATCATCGGACTTCGTGCGGCACTGACTTTCCTGATCCATTGGGAGATCAAGGAAGAGAAGAATCATTCCTAAAAATCGGCAGCTGATGAAAATCGGCTGCTTTTTTTTAGAATGATTTCCGGTTACCCAACAAAAGTCAATAAGTTTATCCAGATAAAGAGATTAAATTTGTAATGGTATATAGGTTAAATTTGCACCTTGGAAAAAAGCTGTCAGAGGACTAACATATAACGATAAAGTATGTATTTACAAAAAAGTGTAAAGAAATGCTAAAAAATCCGTTGCATTTGACACTTCGACGTACTAAAGTTATCGATAGCATGAACGTAAATGTAATCGATTACGCATGCTTAAAAGGAAAGCAGAATGAAATTACAAAAGACACTTACTCCCGGGGAAGCGCTGGAACGCGTCCTGCGATCTTATCAGACCTACTACAATATCAAAACAGAGGCTGTAGAACCGCCATTCGCAGCCGAAGCGATCTTCGGATCCCATAATGAGCAGTACTTTCTGATCAAGAAAGCTAAGGTGGCAGATATTGACACCAACGAGACTGTGTATTTTGCCACAGAGGAATCTTTATCAAAGGATCGCCTTCTGGAACTGGACTCCATCGCCTGGGAACGGGGAACTGCCAACGTGCAGCCCTCATCCAATCATCGGAACAGCGATGTTGCCCTGATCATTCTGACCGCTCATGCCGGGGAGGATGCTCTCGCACAGGTGAAAAAGTGCAGGCATTATCAGAGTTACCTCTGGGGATTCCATGGCTGGAGCAATTATCGTCTGATTGTCGCCGAGCTGTCTTCGGGTCGGATCGTCCACAACCGCCACGGACAGATTCTGAAGAAGCTCGTAAAAAGGGCAATAAATTAAATCTGTGTATTAAGAAAAGGAGAAACACAAATGACAGCATTATTAATCGTTGTAGCCGCTATTTGTTTGTTGTTTATCGGCTATGTGTTCTATGGCTCCTGGCTGGCAAAACAGTGGGGAATCGATCCTACCAAGAAGACTCCTGCTATTGAGAAGGAGGATGGTGTAGACTATGTTGCAGCAAAGCCCGCCGTACTTATGGGACATCATTTTTCCTCTATCGCCGGAGCAGGCCCGATCAACGGACCGATCCAGGCTTCCATCTTCGGATGGGTTCCCGTATTCCTGTGGTGTATTATCGGTGGTATTTTCTTCGGCGGTCTGCAGGACTTCGGATCTTTATTCGCATCTATCAGACATGACGGTAAATCTGTAGGTGAGATCATCGAGGATTCCATGGGATCCAGAGCAAAGAAACTTTTCATCATCTTCGCGCTTCTGGTATTGATTCTGGTAATCGCTTCCTTCGTTAACATCGTGGCAGGTACTTTCCTGACTGTGGCAGACGAAGCCGGCAAGACCGCTTTCGGTTTTGTGACCAATCCTACCGGTAACCAGTCTACCGCTATGATCTCTTTGTTATTTATCGTTCTGGCTGTTATTTATGGTTATGTGACCAACAGAATGGGTGTCAAGACTCTGCCCGCTACCATCGGTGGCATCATCGGTATCGTACTGATCACTGTTCTTGGCCTGAACGTTGGTTTTGCAATGAACCGTATCGCATGGATCGTATTCGTAGGTGTGTATATCGCTGTAGCTTCCCTGGTTCCCGTATGGATCCTGTTACAGCCCCGTGACTATCTGTCCAGCTTCCTGCTGTACGCTATGATCGGTCTGGCATTCATCGGTGTGGTTGCAGGTGCTTTCACCGGTACTGTTGCATTTGATATTCCCGCTTTCACCAGCTGGGAGCCCAAGGCAGGACAGACCCTGTTCCCTATGCTGTTCATCACTGTAGCATGTGGTGCATGTTCCGGTTTCCACAGCCTGATCGCTACCGGTACTTCTTCCAAGCAGTTAGCGAACGAGAAGGATGCCAAGGCAATCGGTTACGGCTCCATGCTGATCGAGTCTGCTCTGGGTATCATCGCTCTGGTAGCAGTCGGTGCAGTATATCAGAAGTACTTAAACGGTGAGTTCGGATCTCCCGCAGCTGCATTCGCTGCAGGTATCGCATCCATGTTCGGTACCGAGACTTCCAAGGCATATGGCACCATTTACGCACTATTAACTCTGTCTGTATCCGTATTCGCGCTGACCAGTCTGGATACCGGTACCCGTCTGAGCCGTTTCATGTTCTCCGAGCTGTTCCTGAAGGAAGGCGAGGCTACCTACAAGGATGCCAAGGGCGCACGTAAAGTGCTGGCTCATCCTCTGTTCGGTACTGTTTCTATGGTACTGATCGGTTGTATCCTGGGTGGTCTGTCTCTGAGCCAGATCTGGGGTCTGTTCGGTGCAGCCAACCAGTTGCTGGCAGGTATCGCACTGATGGCAGTAGCTGCATGGCTGGGTGAAGTTGGTAAGAACAACAAGATGTTCTACTTCCCTATGGTATTCATGCTTGCTGCAACCCTGACCAGCCTGGCGATCACTGTAATCAACAAGTGTAAGGCTATTGGCGCCGGCACCGCTGCATGGGGTGACTGGTTCCAGCTGTTCTTCGCAACTGCAATGGCAGTGCTGGCAATCTTCCTGGTAGTGGAAGGTGCACGGACCTTCGCTAAACAGATGAAAGAGAAGAAGGCTAAGAAGGCTGCTTAATATAAGCGCAAGATACAAAAGATAAATAAAGTTTAGCAAAGAGAAATCCCGGAGACTGTGAAAGGCCTTCGGGATTTTTATTGTGTATGCGGGGACCGCAGAAGCGGTGTCCGGAATAATAATGGATGCGGCAATCGCAATATCAGCCCCGCGTAAGGAACCGGGGCAATTCTTCAATGGGAATCGGCTTGGAGAACTTATAGCCCTGTAAATAATCTGCATGACTGATGATACACAGTTCTTCCTGGGCATCGGTCTCTACACCTTCGTACAGTACCTTGTAACCCAGACGCTCAAAGGCGGTAGAGAAGTAATCCAGCATGAAGCGGGAATTGGCATCCTGATCCGCCATCAGTAAAAGGCTTCTGTCGAATTTGACCACATCCAGTTTCAGGCTTAAGATCCGGTCGAAATTGGAATAACCGGTTCCAAAATCATCCAGATAAGTACATACCCCCAACTGTTTGAACTCACTGACGCATTCCTGTACCAGTTCGTATTCTGTATCGTTCTGGGACTCCGTAAATTCAACGGCAATGGTGTGAAAGTCGATTCCGGTGGCTCGTACGATGGATTTGAATTCTTCCATGAAGTCCTTTTCGCCCAGCTCTTCCACAGAAAGATTTACGGATACACGGGAGATCTGATAGCCCTCATCTTGCATCTGCTTAATCTGCCTACAGGTCTTATTCAGAATGATCATGCTGAGGCGGTGGATGTAGCCGTATTTTTCTGCCAGAGGAATAAAACGATCCGGGAATACCAGTCCTGTCTGTGGCAGACGCAAACGCATCAAGGATTCTGCGGTATCGTAAGTACCCGTGTGGACATTCCGTACCGGCTGACAATAGACCAGAATGCGTTCGTCATCTAAGGAGCCGTGTTCCGCAATATCCTTCAACTGGGACTTGACATAATGCATTTCTTTATAAGTCTGGTAATCTTCTTCCCCGAAGACACGATAGGAATTCTGCGCTACTTTTTCGGAAAAGTAATTGAATACCTCGTAGAACTGTTCCAGATTCTCACAAAAGTCCAGATGGTCGAAGAGCACCAGCTTGTAGGGAAGCTTATATTCTTCATAATATTTCTGGAACACCTTTTTAATCAGGGATACTGCCCTTTCTGTGGCATCCGGGATATTGTGGCTGTCCACTGCCAGTACGAAGAAGCTGGTGGAAGGATTGAACAACATACCCTTTCGAAAATAATCCGTCCAGAAGCTGTAGAACAGCTTTCCCATTTCCTCTGTCATGACGTATTCGAAATCCATGTCAAAGCGCAGGCACAGGTAGTAGGTATCCTGAGCGGTCTGCCGCTGCTGGCGCAGATATTCATCCAAGGATGCGGAACCCAGGGCACCGGTCTTCGGGTCGTAGGCGTTGGCATGGAGCATGTACAATACCACCAGAAGCGGCAGAAAATAGGTTGTGGCCAGGAAAGAAGTCGTATTCATGGCAGCTTCCATGACTACGATCAATCCACAGACCGTCTCAGTAAATATCAGCATATGGAACAGTGCGGTAGGAAGTCTGCGGCGGTAGCGAACCAACAGAAAGAGGATCACCGCCAGATACAGAAGATATCCGACCATAAAAGGAGTGGACAGGAGATTTTCATGCCAGATTCCGTAATGATCCTGATGAAATCCCCAGCCGGTCAGAGGAGATGCCAGATCGGCAACTCCGGTCACCACAAGGATGGCGAAGGACAGAAAGGTATATTTCCTGCCGATATTTTTCGGGAAGACGATCAGTATTTTCAGGTAAGCAATATAGAGACAGAACAGGGACAGAAGACTGATATGGTAGACGGCCCGGAGGATCCAGAGAAGGGTGTTCTGTCTGGAAAAAAGGTCGGCATAATAAAAGGCGATATTGGAAACTGCGGCAATGAAAAGCAGGGCAAAACAGGCCTTGAAGATCCGAAAGGTCCGGCTCTGTTTAATGAAAGTCTGTCGGATCAGTAACAATGCCAGAAGACACATAACCACCAACAGAAAATCTGCCACGGGAGAGTAACTGTGGATGACGATATGATTTGTGGATAGTAACAGGTTCAACCCCATAAAAATTCTCCTCTCTGGTAATGTAGAAAATGAACAAACAATATAAAATGAATTTACAATATACCATAAGAGGAGAAATTTGTCAGTGGGGCAGCTGTGGGAAATTAGTCCTATTTTGAGCAAATGGGAAAAATTGTAATAGATTTAATGTTCGAAGAATGCAACGGCAACAGCACCCGGGCCCACATGGGTTCCGATGGTGGCACCCAGAGTGCTGACGGGAAGCTCCTTGGCATAATCCTTCCAGAGATGCTCACTGTCGTGAATGTATTTCTGTAAAAGTTCGTCACTCAGACCGGTATAGCCCAGACAGAAGGGCTTGGAGAAGTCCACGCCGTCCGCTTTTTCAATTTCACGGATGAGGAAGTTACTGCCGTTTTTGGAACCACGGGCTTTTCCCAGCATAATGATCTCACCGTCTACGACTGCTACCACGGGCTTGATGGCCAGAGCGCCCCCGATGAATGCCACAGTGGGGGAGATACGACCCCCTTTTTTCAAGTATTCCAGAGTGTCTAAGAGTCCCATGGTGTGGATCTTATGCTTTTGCTCTTGCAGAACGCTTACGATCTCTTCCGCGGTCATTCCCTGCTTTTTCAGCTGCAGGCCGTATTCTACCAGAATCTGTTCCCCAATGGTGGCATTCAGACTGTCTACGACGAAGACTTTGCCTTCATAATCCTCGGCAGCGATCCGGGCACTCTGGCAGGTGCCGGACAGCTTGCTGGAAATAGTAACCACAATGACAGTTTCTCCGGCCGATACAGCTTTTTCGTAGGCTTCTTCGAAGACTGCGGGAGATACCAGACTGGTGGTGGGCAGAGTATCACATTCGATCAGTTTCTCATAGAATTCCTTATGACTGATGGTGACACCGTCAGCATATTCCTCCTCACCGAAGCGGATATGCAGGGGGAGAATCGTGACGTCCTCTCTTGAACTGTTCATATCGGATGCGGAGTCCGTGATAAAACGTATTTTTTCCATAATTGTTTCCTGTACTTTCTATATATAGTTATGATGAATATTCTTTCGGGCGGAAATGCGCCGGGGCATCCATCGGGATGGACATACGACATCGTTCATGTCACCTTGCTGTTAATTCTGTTGGAAAGCCAGTCAGGGTGAGTTGCGGATGGATCATTTCTCTGTGGGATGCTTGACAGAAAACTCTGTAAGATACTGCTCCAGATTATGGGAGATCCGTTCCAGAGAGTCATAGAGATTCAACCGTTGTTCTTCCGTCATGCCATCACCGCCGTGAGCCAGTGCGGAATAGATCCGGGAACTGATCTTTTTGACTACAGTATTGCCTTCTTCTGTCAGATAATACAGTGTGCGGTAGGAACGTTTATGTTCTGGCAGCTCGCAGGACACCAGCCCCTTGGAACTCAACTGGCTTAAGGTACGGGAGATTGCGGCCTTGTCTTCCTTACACAGCTCCGTCAGCTGCGTGGCGGTCAGCCCTTCCGGGTGTTTTCCCAGATAATACAGACACATGGTATAACCGGCTTTTAAGTCCATCTGTCCCATTTCCAGTTCTTTCAATTTTTGCAGATAACGGTGCAATTCTGTGATAGATACCACAAATCTTTCAAAACGATCCTGCATGAAGGTTCCTCCTGTAAAATGTTGACACTGCAACAACTTTATGAAGTGTAACACAAGGATGTTGATAAGTCAACAAAAAGAAGGGCAAAAAAATACCTTATCCATTAAGATAAGGTACTGATAAGAATAAACTATGCAATTTCCAGCCGCTGCTTTATTTTTCGGACATCATTTTCCAATACATTAAGCCGGACGCGAACCAGTTCATCATCTTCTTTTACTTTTAAGGCCCGGTCGAATTTTCTGGATAAATCTAAATGAGCTTCTGCAATTGTACAGATATTACGACTGACTTCATTCTCAAGAGTCAACTCCATATTGGTAAGGCGATTCGCCATAGAGAGCTGACCGGATTCCAGATTGGCAAGGCGCTGTTCCATGGC
>OGNM01001270.1_pt1 | contig 11423 bp, 6 predicted proteins | sample 1573441 | NCBI WGS metagenome assembly OGNM01 (sample SAMEA2581915, study PRJEB24529) | metagenome | biome: Human gut stool | place: China | collected 2011
TCAAATAAAACAAAAAGCATTCTTCCTTGAATAAGACACAGTTCTATTTTATAATAAAAGATAGTATTCTTTTTATGGGAGAAAATCTTAGAAAAAATGTCTGGTGTGGAATGAGAGGAGGCAGTGCACATGGAATATGACGGATATGATGAAGTTGTCCGTGCATGGATACAGGGAGTGTACGACAGCCGGGGAAACGATGCGAAACGGACATTGAAGTTTTGTTATGATATCGAACAGTATGCATTGAAAAAAAACGATGCAAAATTGCTTGGATTTGCATACTACTACAGTGCAGAGACCTATTATCTGTTAAATGAAAGTGAAAAGTTCTTTTTCTGCATTACCAAAGGCGTATCTTATCTGAATGAATCCAATCAGTGGAAGCTAGTGGCGCGTGCATATAATCTGATGGCAATTACAGCGATCAATCGGGGAAATGAGCCAATTGCGCTTGATTATTATCTGACCGGATTAAATTTCTGCACAAAATATCAGTTAAAAGAAGAGGAAACCATGATAGATATTAATCTTGGAAATTTATATCTATCATGTGGACAATATTTAGAAGCACAGAGATATTTTGAACATTGCGGACAGCATGTAAAAAAATATGTGAATGATGACAGAAACAATCGTCTGATCACCTGTGTTTATATTGGCATGGGAACAGGTTTTTTGTTCCGTGACATGCCGGATCGGGCAGCACATTATGTGGAGCTTATTTCTGACGAGTGCGCAGGTCGGATTGATGGCATAGAACTCCTTAGTTTTCGCTGTTTTAAGGCACGTGTATGTCATGCGACTGGAAAGGCAGAGGCACGTGATGAATGTATCCGGTTAATCTGTGAGGAGATCAATACAGATATTCCGATCATGGATATTTTCGGAGATCTTTATGAAATCAGCCAGCTGCTGCTTGATATAGGAAATGATGATGCTTTTTTGCGGGTTATGGGAATCTTAGAGCCATTGACGTGGCAGTCAAAGATTGTTAATCTGCAGAGACAGATCATTTCCTTAAAGATCAAGTTTTACCGTATGCATAAAAATAATGATGCATATTTAGAGGCAGCAGGGCAGTATTATGAGTTGTCTGAGGTCATGGAAAAAGAAAAGCAGGCGATGATCGCAAATATGCTTGATGTCCGTGAATCTTTAGAGCGTGCAAATAAAAAAAGACGCGAGATCGAAGAAGCAAATATCAGACTTCAGGAAAAATCAGAAACGGATGCACTGACACGTTTAGCAAACAGATTCCGTCTGAATGATTATTTAGACAACGCATTTGAACGGGCACAGTCGGATCAGACAGCACTTGCGATGGAGATTTTGGATATTGATTATTTTAAGCAGTATAATGATAATTACGGACATCAGGCAGGGGATGAGTGCATTAAGCGGATTGCCGGACAGCTTGAGATGATGCAGAATGACAGGATTTTCTGTGCAAGGTATGGTGGGGATGAGTTTATTATCCTTTACCAGAACATGACAGAAGAAGAAGTCAGACATGCGGCAGAAGGGTTGAGACAGAGGATTATGGATCTTGCGATCCGGCATGCATATTCGCAGGCAATGTCTATTGTGACGATCTCCCAGGGAATCTGTTATGATATTCCGAAAGATGATACAAAAAGCTGGGACTTTTTACATGCGGCGGATGCAATGCTTTATCATGTTAAGAAAAAATCCAGAAATGATCTTGCAATGGGACATTTAGCGGATGCAAGCGATAAATAAAACAGGAAACATTTCTGAAAATGCGGCATAGAATATAACAGATACAAACAAAAATCCGCAATCGAGTTTTTCACACGGAAAACCGGAAGTAAAAATTGATGCAGTAGAATGGATAAGATACAGGATTGTCGATTGCTTTTAAATAGGAAGTAATACCCGGACCAGAGGCCTTGTGACAGATTCTGCCAGATGTCGTGGTTTGGGGTACATAATTCCCGAAAATCCGCGGTTGTAATGAACGTTGAACCGGGGAATTTCTTGACAAAAGTACGGGCACCGTGTTATCATTCAGACTGTTGCGCTTATGGGGGCTGTTGATCAGCCCCTTGTTTTACGCGCGCCTATGGCGCACGTTTCTATAGAAAGGAAATATATGGAAACAGTTAGATTCGACCAGTTAGATTTATATCCGCAGGTATTGCGTGCAATAGCAGAAATGGGATTTGAAGAGGCAACACCGATACAGAGCCAGGCAATTCCAGTTGTGATGTCCGGTGTGGACGTCATTGGACAGGCACAGACAGGAACAGGAAAGACAGCATCATTTGGAATCCCGGTACTGCATAAAGTAGATCCGAATAATAAAAAAACACAGGTTATCATCTTATCACCTACAAGAGAACTTGCAATTCAGGTGGCAGATGAGATCCGTAAACTTGCAAAATATATGCATGGAGTGAAAATCCTTCCGGTATACGGCGGACAGGATATCAACCGTCAGATCAAGGCATTAAAAGGCGGTGCACAGATCATTATCGGTACACCGGGACGTGTCATGGATCATCTCCGCAGAAAAACGATCCGCTGCGAGGCAGTCAATACGATCGTTTTAGATGAGGCGGACGAGATGCTGAACATGGGATTCCGTGAGGATATCGAGACGATTTTGGAATATATCCCGGAAGAGGGAAGACAGACGGTTCTGTTTTCTGCGACCATGCCAAAGCCGATTTTAGATATCACAAAGAAATATCAGCATGACGCAGTGACCATTAAGGTGGTAAAAAAAGAACTGACCGTGCCAAGCATTGAGCAGTATTATTATGATGTCAAACGCAAGGACAAGACCGAAGTTCTGACAAGACTGTTAGATTACTATAATCCAAAGCTTTCCCTCGTATTCTGTAATACCAAGAAAATGGTGGACGAGCTTTCCGAGGAGTTAAAGAGCCGAGGTTATATGGCAGAGGGGCTTCACGGCGATATGAAGCAGGCACAGCGTGACCGTGTCATGAAAGCATTCCGCTCCGGACGTGTGGAAATCCTGATCGCAACAGATGTTGCTGCGAGAGGAATTGACGTTGATGATGTGGAAGCAGTATTCAATTATGATATTCCACAGGAGGACGTACCGGACGTGCGTTCACTTTTGTAAAAGGAAAAGAGGTTTACAAGTTAAAAGATATCATGCGTTACTGCAAGACCAAGATCCTTGCAATGCCAATCCCATCTTCCGATGATGTGGCACAGATCAAGGCAGAGAAAGTGATGCAGGGAATCGGTGAGATCATTGAGAATGAAGATTTAAAAGAGATGATCGAGATCATCGAAAAGCAGGTCAATGATTCCGATTACACCGCAATGGATATCGCAGCAGCCTTCTTAAAACAGGCACTCGGTCAGGTGAATCTGGAAAACGACAGAGAGAATGGCGAGATCGACTGGGATAACACCGGAGCCGAAGAAGGTATGGTTCGTCTCTTCATTAACATCGGTAAAAAAGACCGCGTGAAACCGGGCGATATCTTAGGTGCGGTTGCAGGCGAATCCGGCATGCCGGGTAAATTAGTTGGTGCGATTGATATGTATGATAAATATACGTTTGTGGAAGTGCCAAGAGAGTATGGCAAAGAAGTATTAGAAGCCATGAAGAATGTGAAGATCAAAGGACGTTCCGTCAATATGGAACCGGCAAATCAGAAATAGAAAATAAAAAGAGAGTCTCTTTTGTGAAATTTTTAAGCAAAATTTCGAAAGAGACTCTTTTTTTGGTGTATTGCGCTACTTGAATTCGATTACATTTAATAGTATAATTTTTCACGGTTGTATAAATAAAAGGCAAATTAAGGAGTAAAATCCTCTGCTCCTGCAAGGGCAGTCGCATTTTGCTTCGCAAAACAAGGAGGATAACACCATGGAGTGGAAGAATTTAGATACCCTTACTTCTTTTGAAGAATTGTCAAAGGTTGCAGAGGTTGACCTGACAAAAGTAATGTCCGGAGAAAACGGCGCAGAGCGTGTGAAGAAATACAGCACACCGATGGCAGAGGGACTTGCATATAATTATGCTGCAAAAAAAGTGGATGATAACACACTTGCAGCACTTGCAAAATTAGCTGAGGAAGCACAGCTTTCTGAAAAATTTGCAGCTCTTTATAATGGTGAAGTTGTGAATACAGGCGAGAAACGTCTTGTGCTTCATCATATGACACGCGGACAGCTGGGTGATGCAGTCGAGGCAGATGGCGTAGACAAACGTTCTTTTTATGTAGAACAGCAGAATAGAATTGCAGATTTTGCAAACAAGGTACATGCCGGAGAGATCACAAATGCAGCAGGTGAAAAGTTCACAACTGTAGTTCAGATCGGTATTGGCGGAAGTGACCTTGGACCACGTGCAATGTATCTTGCACTGGAGAACTGGGCAAAGAAAAACAACACATTCAAGATGGAAGCAAAATTCATCAGCAATGTAGACCCGGATGATGCAGCAGCAGTATTAGCTTCTATTGATGTTGCACATTCCATTTTCGTACTTGTATCAAAATCAGGTACAACATTAGAGACATTGACGAATGAGTCTTTCGTAAAAGATGCATTGAAAAATGCAGGACTGGATGCTTCTAAGCATATGATTGCAGTTACAAGTGAGACATCTCCACTTGCAAAGAGCGATGATTACCTTGCAGCTTTCTTTATGGATGATTATATCGGTGGTCGTTATTCTTCTACATCAGCCGTTGGTGGTGCTGTACTTTCACTGGCATTTGGCCCGGATGTATTTGCACGTTTCTTAAATGGTGCAGCCGCAGAAGATGAGACAGCAAAGAATACAGATATCAGGAAGAACCCGGCTATGCTTGATGCGTTGATTGGCGTTTACGAGCGTAACGTACTTGGTTACCCTGCAACAACTGTTCTTCCATATTCACAGGCATTGAGCCGTTTCCCTGCACACCTGCAGCAGCTTGATATGGAGTCCAATGGTAAGTCTGTGAACCGTTTTGGTGAGCCGGTTGATTACCCGACAGGTCCAGTTCTCTTCGGTGAGCCGGGAACAAACGGACAGCATTCCTTCTATCAGTTATTGCATCAGGGAACTGACATTGTTCCATTGCAGTTTATCGCATTCAAGAACAGCCAGATCGGCACGGATGTAGAGATTCAGGGAAGCACAAGCCAGAAGAAGCTCTGCGCAAATGTTGCTGCACAGATCGTAGCATTTGCATGTGGTAAGAAGGATGAGAACAGCAACAAGAACTTCAAGGGTGGTCGTCCATCTTCTATCATTATCGGTGAGCAGCTTGATCCAGAGACACTTGGTGCACTGCTTGCACATTTCGAGAACAAGGTTATGTTCCAGGGATTCCTGTGGAACATCAACAGCTTCGATCAGGAAGGTGTTCAGCTTGGTAAGGTACTTGCAAAGAAGGTACTTGCACACGAGACAGATGGTGCGTTGAAGGTATTCAGTGATCTGCTTAACATCTAATCGATAATAGATTATAAAGGACATGAGACTTTTATTGTATTCCTACAATAAAAGTCTCTTTTGTCTACCTAAATCAAATTAAAGAAACACAGGGGAATAAGAATGGAAGTGAAAGAGAAAAATCCAAATAGAATAATCAAATTATGCGTTATTATAGGACTCCTATTGATTACCTTGGTAATGGGTGTGTATATGATAAATGTGGCATATCACAAAATCGACAATCCAAACGGTGTGGATGCGTATTTTATATTACATTGTATTGCATATGGATTGTTGTTTGTATTGTTGGCGTTTGTCAGCATTCAGGCGATGTTTGGCACAAAGTGGAAGACTTCTTTTGAGAAACTTTTTCTGCCAATGATTATTGTACTTGGATTTTTGTATTTGCTTATTATTCCGATTATGGTAGTTCCAGATGAGTATGTACACATATACACGGCATATGACATGTCGGATGTTATGATGGGAACGCACGATGCGGAAACTGTCATGATGCGGCAGGCGGATAACGAACATATGTATAATGCACGGGGAATTACAAAAGAAGATTACAATAGTCAATATGAGGGGCTGTTTCAGCGACCGGAAAAAACGAATCTGATAAAGACAGCACATGTTTCGACGCAGTCTCCGCGTTATCTGTATATTTTATCTGGACTTGGAATTACAATTGGTCGGTTGTTAGGGGCGAGCACAACTATGTTGTATTTGCTTGGACGATTGATGAATCTGCTTGCTTTTATAGCGGCAGCTTATTATGCGATAAAACGGATTCCATTTGGAAAAGGAATCGTTATGGTATGGGCGCTTTTGCCAATTACATTGCAACAGGTATGTTCTTTTTCCTATGATTCGCAGTTGTTTGCTTTATGTATTCTTGTAATAGCGACAACAATGTCAGCAGTTTACGGACAGGAAACAAATCGGAGATCGAAGCTTGTAAATAATATTGTTATGGTATTGAGCAGCTTATTATTGCTACCATGTAAAGGCTTTTCTCTGTTGCCATTGGTTGTATTGCCGCTGATGTTGATCCCTCGAATTCTGCAACAGCACAAAGATAAGGTGGATGCGGTCAAACAGAAAATTAAACCTTGGATGAAGGTGCTTATGATTGTCATTGCAGGTATATTTGTAGTGGCTTGTGTGATGGTTCTGGTTCTCGTGGTTCGGCGCTGGCTACAACCAGAAAATATTAACAGTACTCATATTGCATGGTCCGATTCCAAAGGGTATACAATGGGGTATTTCTTAAAAAATCCGATCCAATTTTTTGAAATATTACTCAATACGCTTTGGTATGAATCAGGAAAGCATATCCAGCAGATGTTGGGAAGCTATCTTGGATGGCTTGATATTGAAGTTCCACTGGTGTTTGTAATAGGATTTTTATTGTTGCTGTTATATGTTTCTATGCGGAAAGAAAACGAAGAACAGTTGATAACAGTGGGAGACCGGATTTGGATGCTTTTGGTGTTTGTCGGCGTCATTGGGCTGGCAGTTGCAGCGATGCTTTTATATTGGACGCCATATCAATTTGTTGTGGTAGCAGGTGTACAGGGAAGATATTTCCTTCCGGCACTTGTGGTTGGTTTGCTTGCAGTTCGGACAAAACGGACATGTGTATCAAGAAATGCAGATCAATATGCTGCTATGTGGACGGTGTTTTTACAGATGTATGTGATAACAGCAATATTCCGGGCAGTGAACAACGTATAGTTCAATCTATGAGAGAAGAAGTAGGAGTATAAAAATATGGGTCAGATAAAAAGAGTGCTTTCTTTTTCAAAAAGAATGATGCGCTGTCTGGGTAAAGAAGGATGGCATGTATTTTGTTATAAGTTAAATCATCGTCTACACAAGAAAAATGAATATGACATGTGGATGCTGCAAAATGAACAGCAATATAAAGAGCCAGAACAGGAGTTGGAATATAAACCGCTCATCTCGGTTGTTGTGCCAGTATATAATGTGGAACCACAGATGTTAACGGCATGCATTCAATCTGTGCAGAATCAGACATATGATAATTGGGAGTTGTGCCTTGTAGATGATTGTTCAACCGATGCACGTGTCAGAGAGACTTTGCGGCAATTTGAAGGAGTGGAGCGCATTAAAATAAAATACCGCAGTGAGAATGGACATATATCCAGAACCACAAACGATGGAATTGCAATGGCAGAGGGCGAATTTGTTGCGCTTTTGGATTGTGATGATCTGTATGCAGAAAATGCACTGTATGAAATTGTGAAAAAGCTAAATGAAGATCATACACTGGATTTTATTTACAGCGATGAGGACAAATTATCTGAGGATGGGACAAAAAGAAGGAATCCGTTTTTTAAGCCGGATTGGTCTCCAGATACATTTATGTCTTTGATGTATACCTGCCATTTGGCGGTGTATCGCAAATCCTTGCTGGACGAACTGGGCGGTTTGCGTGTAGGCTTGGAAGGTTCGCAGGACTATGATCTTGTTTTGCGGGTGATGGAGAAGACGAATCGTATAGGACATGTGCCAAAAATCCTTTATCATTGGCGGGAACGTGAAGAGTCTACGGCAAATGATATATCGGCAAAGCCATATATTATTGAAACGACAAAGAAGGCGAAGCTCGAAGCCCTGGAGCGAAGAGGCGTTAAAGGGCATCTGGAATATATCAAAGATATAGTGATGTTCCGCGTGGTTTATGAAGTTGTGGGAAATCCGAGAGTAAGCATTATTATTCCGTCTAAGGATAATTATGACATTTTAAAGCAATGTCTGACGTCCATCCGAAAGGAAACGAAATATCAAAATTATGAAATCATTGTTGTGGACAATGGCAGTGCAGAAGAAACACATGCGAAATATACACAAATGTGTAAAGAATTGGATTGCAAATATCATTACGCGCCAATGGAGTTTAATTTTTCAAAGATGTGCAACATTGGGGCACATCTGGCAGATGGACAGTTCCTTCTGTTTTTAAATGACGATATTCGTGTTGAGGGAGCGGAATGGCTGGAACGGATGCTGGGACATGCACAGCAGCCACATACAGGTGCGGTTGGATGTAAATTAATTTACCCAAATACGAATTTGATACAGCATGTAGGTGTTGTCAGTTTTATGGTTGGACAAGGACATGCATTTCAACGGATTAACGACGATTTGAATTGTTATTGGGGACGAAATAAGCTGGAATATAATTACAGTGCGGTGACCGGTGCGTGTCTTATGATTGACCGGAATAAATATGATCAGGTGGGTGGTTTTTCGGAACAGTTACCGGTGGCATATAACGATATTGACTTATGTTTTAATTTAGTAGAAGCAGGATATTATAATGTTGTGCGAACAGATGTCCGTTTATACCATTATGAATCTGTCAGCCGTGGCTATGACGCTGTATCCCCGGAAAAAGCCGCCAGACAGCAACGGGAAATGAAAAAATTGTATGATCGTCATCCGGAATTTAAGGGGTATGATCCGTGTTATAACCCAAATCTGATTGGAAACAGTGATAACTTCTCGTTACGGCTGTTGAAAGTAAAGGAAATCGAAACGCCTGAGGAAACGCAACAGGTGCTTGTTGAAAAAGGAAGTCTGCAATACAAGGTGGAAGAGTTTACAGATGAAGCAGTCGTAAAAATCAGTGGTTGGGCCTTGAATCGAAAAACATTGCGTGCGGGAACGCTCAATATTGTTTTAACTGGACAGGACAAGCAACAGTACATTGTAAAATCAGAGCGACTGTACAGACCAGATGTCCGGGATGCGTTTGGCAAGCGAAGATTAGCGTTTGCTGGTTTTGAGGCTGCATTTATAAAGCAGAATCTGCCAAAACAGCATTATGAGGTATCTCTTGTGCTGGATGGAGATGCCTGCATGATCGGGAGCATTGTAGTTGTATAAAAGTTATGGAAAATACTCTTGCATTTTAAAAGAGGTTAGTATATACTAACTTATAGTTAGGCTTGGCTAACCTAACGCGTGTAAATCATTTCGGAACTCCTGCTTCTGAACGAGGAGAGACCGTCAGAAGCAAGAGACTCCGTTAAAATGCAAATTGAAAGGAGTACATAACAATGGATTATTTAGAAATTGAAAAAGTTATTGGCCGTGAGATCTTGGATTCCAGAGGAAATCCAAGATCTCACGGCCAATAACTTTTTCAATTTCTAAACGGTAGAGGCAGAGGTTTATCTGGCAGATGGAACCATCGGAAGAGGTACTGCACCAAGTGGTGCATCCACTGGAGAGTTCGAGGCACTGGAGCTTCGTGATGGCGATAAGAGCCGTTACCTTGGCAAGGGTGTCACAAAGGCAGTTGAAAATATCAATACAATTATCAATGATGCAATCGAGGGTATGGATGCATCAGATATCTATGCAGTGGATCAGGCTATGATTCAGGCAGATGGAACAAAGGACAAGTCTAAGCTTGGTGCGAATGCGATTCTTGCAGTATCTATCGCATGCTGCCGTGCAGCAGCAACATCCCTTGATATTCCACTGTATCGTTTCCTTGGTGGCGTATCTGGAAACCGTATGCCAGTTCCAATGATGAACATCGTAAACGGTGGATGTCATGCTCTGTCATCAGGACTTGACGTTCAGGAGTTCATGATCATGCCAGTTGGCGCTCCATCATTCAAGGAGTGTCTGAGATGGTGTGCAGAGGTATTCCACGCACTTGCAGGAATCCTCAAGGAGAGAGGCCTTGCTACATCAGTAGGTGATGAGGGTGGATTTGCCCCGGCACTTAAGTCTGACGAGGAGGCTATCGAGACAATTCTCGAGGCTGTAAAGAAGGCTGGGTATGAGCCAGGTAAGGACTTCAAGATCGCTATGGATGCTGCTTCATCAGAGTGGAAGAGCGAGAAGGGAAAGGGCTGGTACAAGCTTCCAAAGGCTGGAACAGAGTATACAGCAGAGCAGCTCATCGAGCACTGGGCAAAGCTTGTTGAGAAGTATCCTATCATCTCAATTGAGGATGGTCTCGACGAGGAGGATTGGGAAGGATGGCAGAAGCTCACAACAAGACTTGGCGACAAGGTACAGCTTGTCGGTGATGATCTGTTTGTTACAAATACAGAGAGACTTGCAAAGGGTATCAAGATGGGATGCGCAAACTGTATCCTTATCAAGCTCAACCAGATCGGCTCAGTATCAGAGACACTTGAGGCTATCAAGATGGCTCATAAGGCTGGATACACAGCAATATCATCACACAGATCAGGTGAGACAGCGGATACAACTATCGCAGATCTCGCAGTAGCACTCAACACATGCCAGATCAAGACAGGTGCTCCTTCAAGATCAGAGAGAGTTGCAAAGTACAACCAGCTCCTCAGAATCGAAGAGCAGCTTGGCGACTCAGCTGTATATCCTGGAATCAAAGCTTTCAACGTAAAGCAGTAGGATAATAGCATTAGCCATACGAATGCATCTCCACTGGTGGAATCATCGGTGGAGGTGCTTTTTTTATACTTTAATTAAATAAAAAAATGACTAAAAATTGCCAGATAATATGTGTGTATTTTAACATTAAAAATATGGAATCACTTGACAGATAGTGTTAAACTATACATAGGCTTATCGGGAGGTAGGAATCATGGCTTCAAAAAGAGATTATTATGAAGTTCTCGGCGTATCAAAGACAGCCACAGACGCTGAGATAAAAAGAGCATATAGAACCCTGGCGAAGAAATACCACCCGGACACGAATCCTGGCGATGCGACGGCTGCAGAGAAGTTTAAGGAGGCCTCTGAGGCCTACGCGGTACTGTCTGATGCCGAGAAGAGGAAGATGTATGATCAGTTTGGAATGGCTGCATTCGATGGCTCCGGTGGAGCTGCCGGTGGTGATCCATTCGGAGGCGGAGGCTTCCACTTTGAGGGTGGAGACTTCGGTGATATGTTTGGCGATATATTTGGCTCGTTCTTTGGCGGCGGTGGACGCTCACAGAGAGGCGGATTT
>OGNM01001275.1_pt1 | contig 11406 bp, 10 predicted proteins | sample 1573441 | NCBI WGS metagenome assembly OGNM01 (sample SAMEA2581915, study PRJEB24529) | metagenome | biome: Human gut stool | place: China | collected 2011
TCTTTTCAGGATAATTATCCAAATAATTCATACAATAATTTACCAGCAAAATAAAACCATATGTTGCAACTCCTGCAAATGCAAGTGTTCTATCAGCCAATCCATCAATGACCTTTTGGAAATAGTCAGCCTTGTAATTAGCCATAAATGCATTAAATATACCTAGCCCAATGTAGACTAATACCCATATTCTGTTTTTCTTTAATATTTCTTTTATATAACGCATAACTGTACTCCTTTATAGATTGTATTTCAAGCATTAGGACAGTACAGTCAACGACTGCTAGCAAGTTTCTTTTAACCTCAGCACAATCTGCCAACAGTTTACATCAACTGTACTGAGTAGTTATCTCGGATAATTTTCATATCGTTCTCACCTCTTCCTAAAAATTTTCTATTATTATATCATGCTAAGTTCCAATATTCTATCGTAATTCCGTCAAAAGAATATAAAACAAAGGGCATATTATCTTGCCCCTCTGGATTTTTCTTTTTATAACACTCTTTAACTCATTCACAACATAAGATGATAACACAAGTTCATGCTGTGTAAATATGCAATTCATCATTGCATTCATCTTTGCACCAGGAAACAGTAATGCGGATATTAATACATTTGTATCAAGCATAATTCTCATTTACTTCACCACACTTTCTTCCCGAAACTCCTTTATCATATCCATAACATCTTCATCATTTTTTAACCCAAGTCTTTCTGCTTCTCCCGCAAATTCTTGCTGTGCTTCACGAAGAGCGTCCATGGAAGAGTTCATTATATAGATTCTGCCGGATTCTTCAATAAACAGTACCTTATCTCCATTTTTAATTCCCAATTTTTTACGAATTTCTATAGGTATAGTAACCTGACCTTTTGATGTAACTTTTGCTAATTCCATATAAAAACTCCTTTCAACAGTAATGTATTCCTTACTTTCCTTACATATTAAGTATATCCCTTTTTATAAAAACATCAACCCTTTATGTGTAATTTGACACCAATTTTGACACCATTTTTTTGATTTTTGTCGATTTTTAATAAAATCAGATGAAATCTTAAAATCCCGCAATCCCAGTCAAAATGGGCATTCACGGCACTCCATACAACTAGATAAATTTCACATCATGAAAACAAGAGGTGAGTGCTAATTTTTTGAAAATCCCTGCGTTTCACTTATCGGGTAACCGTCCAAATACGTTCCTGTCTTAGAAGCGGGAGTTGTACCACTGATTGCCAACCATTAGCTTTAGTAAATATCTCATGGTGATTGGATACGTTTCCATAAAAATCTGTGGTGTCGCAATCTCTAATTACTGCATACCATTCTATTATAAAACAAGTGGCTCATTGTGACCGGAATGATGGCTCACGGCAAAATGGAATCGTGGCTCACTTGCAACGGACAGGCGGCTCATTTGGGCGCAGATTATTCACTTATTTTCTGTACAAGTGTTGTAATTTCTTCTTTTTTCATAAGTGCACTCCTTTTTTTCAACGTCTTATTGAGTTATCTATATATCAGACACGCAGGGTCTGGAAAAAGTTTTATATTTTTTAAAATTTTTAAAGAAATTTTTTTCTGTGATTTAAATACCCAGTTTATGTATTATCTTTATTTTAATAATATAACATTTCAATTTAAAGCACAATAAGAACATCACAACCGCAACATTGGAAACGCTGTGTGATATATTATCCTGTACCCCCAATGATATTATTGGTATGTCGCATAATGTGAGCAGATATCTTTGATAACAATTTTAATCTCTTTTGTGTATGAAAAAAGCAGTCAATCATAAATGAAAAACTGCTTTAAATCATATCCTTTATTGCTTTGTGTAGAAATTTAACTGATTGTCTATGTCCCGTCCGGCATACATTACTCTAAGTATTGTTACAACTTTTTTATCGCTGTCCGGAATATAAAGTACTACATAATTATCTACTGGTAATACACAAAGTCCACGGCTTTTCCACGGTTCTTTTTCATATTTTCGATAACGCTCCGGCATCGTATCCAGACTTAATATCTGTTCTTCCAGACGATCAAGTTGTCCGCTTGCATTTTCCGGCGATTGTAATTCAAAAGCAATATATTCAAAAATTCCTCTCAAATCACTGTCAGCCTGTTCGGATACTTCTACTTCATACATCATAAGCCATAATCCTTGCGAATGTCCGCAAAAGCTTTCTTCGCATTTTTTGTCCGTCCAGCCTGCATATCCGCATATCCTTTCTCCAATTCTTCATTGAACTCTGCTTCTGATAATGTGCCGATGTCAACAGGTCTGGCAGATGGTATTTTTACTTCAAACGGAAGTCCTCTCTGTAAGATAATCTGTTTATAAAACATATTAATAGCACTGGAAGCAGGGATACCAAGTGTAGACAGGATACTTTCAGCTTTTTCTTTGACATCCGGTTCAATCCTTGCATATAAATTTGCTGATTTTGCAGCCATATAAAGCATCTCCTTTCGTGAGTAGTGTTTCCATCTATCTTTATTATATGCAAATGTCCGTACAATAGCAATACCGATTTTACATTTCAATAATCTTATTGAATAACTGTAACAATACTTCTTTTACGTCGGACGCATTGAATACAACAATCGCCATCAGCGCAAGACTCTGTACCAGTCTGAATTTAACAAAGAAAATCCCACAGGTCGTCATTTCGCAGCCTGTGGGATTTTTCACTCAACTAATATGTGTGTTTTTTATGCTTTGATGAAACTTCCTGCTCACCTTCCATATGGTTTGCAGTTGCATTCACCTTCTGTACAACTTTCTTCTTTTTTAATGGATGTTTTGGATTCTTATCCATAACAATCGCTTCCTTTCATATTCATTCATTTATGTTGAGCAGCTTCATATGAAACTGTATCAGCCTTTAATTGTAAAACATCTGCTGTTTTCAACTTACTTTGCTTTCTCTTTTGTTCTATCTGTACTATAGCACCTATTATTAGTACTGTCAATACCGGAGCGCCAATTTTTTTAAAAATGGAGCAGTTCCATATTGGATTTCTGCTCCATTCCCATGATTTTATTATATTTTACTGGCAAAACCGCTATTTACCATATACCATTGTCCGCCATCATTATAGCTTCCTGTGTACTCAAAAGCGATTCTCCCGTCCTTAAAGAACCAGTCACCATATTCATTACTGCCAATACCGGTAAATCCTAAATCCAGCTGTCCATTCTTAAAATACCACCAGCCGTACTCATTTAAAGCCATTCCGGTATAGTTAAAATCCAGTGTGCCATTGTTAAAGTACCACCAGCCATATTCATTTAATGCCATTCCGGTATAAGTGTCACTGATATATCCATCTGTAACATATACCCATGTACCACCATTTAATGTCATACCGGTAAATCCCGTATTTAAAATACCGTTCGTAAACAGCCATGTACCATATTCATTTGCGGCAAAACCGTTATAGCCAAAATCAATCTGTCCGTTGTTAAAATACCACCAGCCGTATTCATTTGCCGCCATCCCGATATATACAAAATCAATTCTGCCATTTTTAAAGTACCACCAGCCGTAGTCGTTTAATGCCATTCCGGTATAATCTGTCAGTACCTGTCCGTTCTGAACATAGAGCCACTCGTCATCCGGAATAATCATCCCTGTAAAACCGAAATTTAACTGTCCGTCCGTATAGAACCATGTTCCATATTCATTATTTGCAAGACCGTAAAATGTCGTATCCAGCTGTCCGTTGTTGAAGTACCACCAGCCGTACTCATTGCATGCCATACCTGTATATGTAAAGTCTACATCACCATTCTTGATATACCACCAGCCGTATTCATTTACTGCCATGCCACAGTAATCCGCTGCAATGGTATCATTTGCATAGTAATGCCAGTTACCATCTGCATCCTGACGCATTTCATAAATGACCTTTTCATCTGTTTCCGGCTTCTGTGTCGAGGCTTCTGTCGGCTTTTCCGTCGGCTTTGTCACCTCTGTTGGCGCTTCCGTTGGTTTCTGCGTTGGCTTTGGCGCTTCTGTTGTACTTTCCGTTGGCTTTGGTGCTTCCGTTGTACTTTCCGTTGTTGGCTGTGTTGCGTGTACAATTGTAACGCTTACCTGTGTACGGTTTCCGGCTTTATCAACAGCTGTGATTGTATGCGCTCCTTCAACATCTGTGACCGTATACCCTCCGTTTTCACGACCTGCTAAAACACCGTCAATCTCCACATAGTCCAGATTGTCATCGTTTACCGTAAACTGAACACTGCCGCCGTATGTTTCATTATGCTTTACGCCGCCAATAACCGGTGAAGAACCGTCAAATACCAGTCCGTCTGTAGACAGATAGGCTGTATTACCGCCCTTATCTGTAATTTTAACATAAACAATACATTTTTTATCCGGATCAATTGCAAAACGCTGTTCGTAAACCGTCCAGTCTGAAGCCTGAATATTTTGCACTTCTTCCAACGTCTTTGCTTCCTCTGAAATCAGATAAAAAACCTTATCGATACCCAGCCCCAGATCATCTGCATGAATACCGACTTCCTGTCTTTCCTTGAAAAACTTTCCAAATGTCACTGCATTGCAGAATACGTTCCACTTATTTGTCGATACGGTAATCTCTCCTGTCGGAGCCGAAATGTCTTTATATTCTGCATTGATTTCGACATCACCGTCCGGCATGATAAATACAGCTGTCGCTGAATGGCTGTCCGTGTTCTCTGTAAAATCAAGTGCAGTATTGCCTGCCCACCGGTCAAATGCCATACCCTGTGCCGCACCTGCCGCAGTTATAGTGACAATGTCGCCTGCTGCATATTCTCCCGAACCGGTTCCATTGCCTACAATCACCTGATGCTTCTGCACCGGTTCAATATCTTTATCGGTAAATTCCACCGTACATTCTGCAAATATCTTATCTTTCTGGGCTTTTACCGCGCCGACTGTTTCAATATTGCCTTCATCATATCCGTTCGGGAAAAATAAAAAAGTATATGTTCCCGTCTTTGCCCCCGGATATGCTTCTAAAAAATAACGGTTTGGATAATTTTCTCCGTCCGTTACCAGCGCGACAGCTTCGCCCCAATTGGTTTCATTCAGACTTTCCGCATCTTCACTTTCCCAAAGTGACGTTTTCATAACCAAAACACTGCTTCCAAGCCAGTCGGTCACATCAGCACCGTCCATTAATACTCCCTGACTGTTATAACAGTCAATATCAAAATACACCGTATCATCAGGAATTGAGCCGTCTTCCTTTTGGAAAATGCGGTTGATATTTACCGTTTGCGGTGCAGACTGAATCACCAGTCTGCCAACAGATAAGTCTTCTTCCTCCGGCTGCTTTGTCGTTGCTGTCCAGTTCGACTGTGTATCCACGGTATATTTAAAAAACCAGCCTGCTTTTGCCGGTGCAAAGCTTTCCTTCGCTGCCTTGCCCTGCGCCGTTATATAAGTATAACCTTCCGTGAAAACGGATGGAAACAGCTTATTACCGACTGCCGCCTTTGTTGTACCTGTTACATCCTTATCAATAATGACCTGATTATCCTTTTTTAATACAATATAGCCGTCTGCGATATTGTCTGACGTCTGATTTCCGGTGAAATTTCCTTTAATTTCAACAAAGATACTTTCATCATACTCTGTCAGATTTAAAGAGGCTTTATTTTTTACCTCTATATTTTTTAAACTGCCGGATACCAGGCACAGTTCCGCTTCATCATCCAATATAACATTTTCAACATTCTGGATATTGCCGTCTACAGAACATTTCTGCAAGGTCAGACTGGTGTTTTCATTGCCGTAAAAATCTTTTATTTTCGCACTGGCAATAATACTCTCTCCCATGCCTTTCAGCGTAATATCTGCACAGCTGTTATTTTCTGTATGAATTCCTTCACGAATAACCGTTTTTGCATCTGCATAAACTTCTGCGCTGCCTGTATATGCGGTTTTCCCGTCACTCCCGGAATCATGGCTCATGTAAACGGCCTGAATCTTTGTATTTTCAACCGCATTGGTAACAGTCAATGATGCATTTTGTCCGACAACCGTATTTTTAAATCCGCCTGCATAGACTGTTGGGAGCAGTTCTTCTTCTGTTCCCCCAAAACCTCCCAGTCCGGAACCTGCACCACCTTTAACATACGTATCTACACTATCCAGTACCAGACTGTGTCCAGCCAGAAAAATCTCTCTATGTACGACGCTTTGTAAAGCATTCGTGGAAATAAAATGCAATTTTACATTTTGAATCGTAACATGATCACCGGTAAGCTGTACTGCACCTCTGATAATCAGTTCACTGCTGCTGTCCGCCCCTGTTATCGTCACATTTCCCGGTATCATAAGAGGTGTTCCCGCAGCGTCCTCTGCAACCGTAATACTCCCACTGACAACAATTAAACTGCTGCCCGCCTGCAATGCCTGACGAAGCTGGCTTTCACTTGTAACCGTAACTGCCCCTGCACGTATATTCGCTGTATCTGCGTATGCATAAGTCATAAATGGAACAACTGTATTGGTTGTCATACACACTGCTGTCACTACGGCTGCTGCCGCAAAAATTCTTTTTCCTCTTGTAATGTTTTTTCTCAATAGCGCCTGCCTTTCCATACATTATTGTACATGTTTTATTCTTTCGTTTTTATAGTAGCAATTTAATATACCATATCTATTGATTGGTGTCTATAAAAAATTATTATTTTTTATCCTGATTTTTTATCCTGAAACATATTTTGCTATCGTTTCTATCAGCTTATCCGCATCCAGCGGCTTTGACACATGCTCATTCATTCCCGCCGCTTTGCAGTCTGCCACATCATCCGAAAAAGCATTTGCCGTCATTGCTATGATTGGTATCGTCTTTGCATCCGACCGCTGAAGCGAGCGGATATTTTTTGCCGTTTCAAGTCCGCTCATAACCGGCATCATCAAATCCATCAATATAATATCAAATGTGCCGGGTTCAGCCTGTTCAAACAACTCCAATGCTTCTTTTCCGTTCCATGCTTTTGTAACAATCATGCATTCATTCTCCCAGATGAAATCTGAAATTTCCATGTTAAGCACATTGTCTTCCGCAAGCAGAACTTTCATGCCGTCAAGTACAACAGTTTTTGCTTCTTCATCCTGCACTGTATACTGTTCCTTCTTCTTATCCACCTGAAACGGCAGTCTTATTACAAATGTTGTGCCTTTCCCTTTTTCACTGGTATAATCAATTGTTCCCTGCATTACCTCTACAATTTTTTTGACAATCGGAAGTCCCAGTCCCGTGCCGCTGTAAACGGTCTGCATCATCTCTTTTTCCTGAGCGAACGGTTCAAACATATGCTCCTGAAAATCTTTACTCATACCAATTCCTGTATCCTGACATATGAATTCCAGCATGACTCTGTTAAAATCAGATGTACTCTCCGTTTCTGTCACCGAGGTCGTCACCGAACCACCTTCTTTATTATACTTAATGGCATTTCCCATAATATTTAAAAGAATCTGCCGCAGATGTAACGGACTGCCGATTAAATGCCAGTGCATGATCTGTGTCTGTATCGGATAAAAACAGACATTTTTCTTTTTTGCCTGTACCGTTAAAATAGACATTACTTCATTTAAAATATCCTGCAAATCAAAAGAATCTTCTGAAAGCTGGATTTGTCCGGATTCGAGTTTATTCATATCCAGAACATCATTGACCAGGTCCAGCAGAAAGCCGGAAGCCTCCCAGACTTTTTCACGACAATCGCTCTGTTTTTCCAAATCGTCCTTATAATACCTTCCGATTTCTACCATACCCCTGATTCCGTTAATCGGTGTACGGATATCGTGGCTCATTCTGCGTAGAAAATCTGTCTTTGCTATATTAGCACGGACTGCTTCTTCCATGGACTGCTTTAATTTTAACTGATATTCCACCTCTTTTTTCTGCTGTGCTTCAATAATCTTTAGCTGCTCATTTAATTCCCGCATATGAACCCGCCCGGATTTATTTCTTGCCACCGTTGCAGCTGCCCAGATAAGCATGGAAATACATAATGCCAAAAGAACTGTCCTGCGTGTTGCCGCAAACACTTCTTTCTGTGGATAATATACGTATAAATTATAATCCCTGTATCGTCCTTTTCCGCCACAATAACGGTGTCCGTCACTTGTAAAATATACCAGATTATCTGAGAGTTCTGTGGAACGTAATTCCTGTATAACCGGAATTTCCGTGGTTTGACAATTCTCGTATTGCGCATCATTTGTTCCGTAAATTTTATCATCAGCTGCTATAAAAAGGGTACCATTCATATCCATGGCATATCCGGCAAGCAGATTATTGACTGCCGCATAACTGTCTGTCAGACGGTCTGTATCCTGATAACAGTAGCAAAATACAACTCCCGGACTGTCTGTTCTGGATATTGCTGCCAGATCATACCATTTATCGTTTTTCTGAATCCGTTCTGCATAGATTTTTTTAGAATATTTTGTAATCTCGCTGATTTTTTTATCCCGAATCAGTTCTTTCCAGGCATCATAATCCAGTCCGACATTGCTGTATTGACATTCCGGCTGCATATCTTCATCTAAAATGATAATACCTGCCATCCGCTGTGCCTCTATATAGTTCTTTAAATATACTGAATCAATTAACTCAGAATCTCTATGGATATCCGTTCCTACTTCAACTGCCTGTTCTGTCAGCCGTACCAGGCTCTTAATTTTATCTGCCTGTACGACCTCATCATAGCTTAAGCACTGACTTTTTAAATAAGTCAGTGTATTGTCAAAGGTCTTCTCAATATTTTTTTTATCCGAGCGAACCGCCAGTATCAGAACGACAATAACCACTATAATGACAACCACAAGGAGTCCTTCGTATAACTGCACCTTCATTTTAGACTGTCCTGATTTTTTCATGGTGTAATCCCCCCTGCTGCCACCCGGTCTTCCATCCCATATTTTTCCAAAATACACTGAACCGTTCCGTCTTCAAGCATTTCCGCCATCGCCTGACGAAGCTGTTCTGCCTTCTGGGTGTCTTTATTTTTTGAAAAAGCCACACCCAGTTTTGAATCAATGATTTCCTCATCTAAAATGCGGTATTTCTGACCGGACTGCCTTAAATATTCCCGCATCACAATCTCATGTCCCGCACAGGCATCAACGTATCCCTTGCGCAGTGCAGCAAATAATTCATTCATCTCTACAAAGGAATACACATTTTTCACCTTGGGAATTATATCGTAACCCTGCCCTAAAAAAATCCGTTCAGGCTGTGTACTGGACTGTACCGCAACATTTTTCCCGGCTAAGTCATCCAGCTTATAAATATCACTGTCCGTCCGCACCATCACAACTTCCCTGCTGTACATATAAGGTCCGACCCAGATATAATCATCCTCCCTGCCATCCATTGAGAAACTGCCCCACGCACAGTCAACTTCACCGTTTTCTAAATAAATATCTTTATCATCCCACTGAATCTGTTTAAAGACCGGTGTATAGCCTATCCGGCGACACGCTTCTTTTGCCAGCTCCACATCAACACCTGCATAATCGCCATTCTCATTCTGATAATTATACGGCTCATAATCATCGCTTCCGATAACCAGTTCGGGCTGTACCGTTACAACTTCCTTTTTCTCCCTGCCACAGCCACACAGTGCCATACTCATCAGACATACAATACCAAAAGGCAGTACACTCCTTTTTATCCAATATTTCATTATTATCCATCCCCCTCATATTTACACTTGAATTGTTTTTATCATACTATATTTTTTATAAAAAATCAACATTCTGACAAAATCCGTTTTCCATAAAAGGACATGAAAATGTACCTTTTATGCATTTCCGTGTCTTAGCTGCATTCCGACCTATATTTTAATCTTCATGCGGCAGATGCGGAATGATAAATTTTTCCCGAATATGAACTTTTTATAAACTCCTAAAGAAAAAGTTGACATTTAAAAATCTTCTCCCTATAATATCAAAAGTTAGGTTGCTAACCATTTCTTTAGAAAGGAGTGTGATTGGATTGCAGGATTTTGATGAAAAATCCACTAACATGCACATGGGACGACTGATTCAGATGCTTTCCCACCAGATGAAACGAAAAAACTGCATTGTCACTATGATTGACGGTGACGGTCTGACGGTTATGCAAAAGCACATTCTTAAGTTCATTCTTTTGGAAACACTGCATCGGGAAATTTATCAAAAAGATATTGAAGAAGAGTTTCAGATCCGCAAGTCTACCGTAACCGGCATTTTACAGCTGATGGAAAAAAACGGATTTATCTACCGGGAAAATGTTGAAAAAGATGCCAGGCTCAAACGGATTATACCTACCAAGAAGGCAGAGGCGCTTCGTCCCAGTATCCTGTCCCACATCAACGAATCAGAAGCCCAGATGACCCAAGGCATTTCTGAGAAAGATGTGGCAGTCTGCAAACAGGTACTCCTGCAAATGTTGCAAAACCTTTCTGAAAATAAATTATAAAATTAAGGAGAATCAAACCATGAACAAAACACTGTTAAGGTCCGTGCGTGAATATAAAAAGCAGTCCTTTCTGGCACCGTTTTTTGTCCATGACGCTATGGTAAACCCAATACTCACAAACGTCAACATTCCTATTATCTTTTAAGAAACATTTTAGATTTCTATAATAATTTAAAATAACTGTACTTTCTGACGCATGCCCACACCATCCTGTGCATAGCAGACAGCAGTATCCGAGTCGATCATACTCTTCATATAAAGGTCGTACACGGCATCGTCCATGGAGACCATTCCCTCTTTTCTGCAGCCGCGCATCACGGACGGTATCTGGAAATACTTCTGTTCCTTTATCAGGGTTTTTATCTCCTGGTTTGCCAAAAGAACTTCAAACGCCGCCACACGTCCGCCTCCATCCAGTCTCGGAAGAAGCTGCTGGGAAATAACGCCTGCCAGTACATCCGAAAGCTGTGAACGTATCTGATGCTGCCTGTGATCCGGGAAACATTCCACGATCCGTTCGATGGAAGCCACCGCATTTTGGGTCGGAAGTGCGGCAATCACAAGATGTCCCATCTCCGCCGCAGTCAGCGCAAGTGAAACCGTATCCAGATCTTCCATCTCACTGATCAGAATGACATCCATATCCTGTTTTAACGCAGCTTTTAATCCTGCTTCATAAGACCGGCTGTCAATGCCGATCTCCCGCTGCAGCACCATGGACTTTCCGCTCCGGAAAAGATACTCTGCCGGTTTTTCCAGTGTCAGGATCGACCGCTCATAATTAGAAGCAATATGGTCGATCATCGATGCCATCGTTGTTGTCCTTCCACTTCCGGATGCACCTGTCACAAGAATGAGTCCTCTTCTCTTCCCAGCCATCTGCACTGCCGACTCCGGAAGTCCAAGCATCTGCGGTGTC
>OGNM01001276.1_pt1 | contig 11406 bp, 7 predicted proteins | sample 1573441 | NCBI WGS metagenome assembly OGNM01 (sample SAMEA2581915, study PRJEB24529) | metagenome | biome: Human gut stool | place: China | collected 2011
TCCCTCCAGCTTACTGGCCGTAGAACCAACGACCACTTCATCATTTGCATCATATTGGAATGTATATGTACCATCTTTCTTTATAAATATTTCACGTCCGGTCGCCGGGTCAATGCCAGCAGAACGCACTGCCCATATGTCATCAGGACTCCCGCCATCATAATAACGACGATAAGAATTCCCACTGCCTTTCTCATTCAAAAAGTCCAGTTTATTACCTATATTACGGTACTCGGTAGTGCCATGACGAAAATTTAAATTAAGGTTCAATCGTAAATCAGGACGATAAAAATACCAGCCGAGAACAGTCCCATTAACCCCCTTCGATACTTGACCACCAAAATTAGTATAAAGACTACTAAGACCGACAGAAGGAGGCATTGATACCGAAACAAGCAAAGGATCCGTCACTTTATGGTAGTAATCCCCCGACAAACGTAAACGACTATCAAAGAACTCAAGATCAAGTCCAAAGTTTTTATCGATTGTTTTTTGCCATGCCAAATTCTTATTAGCAAACTTCTCAATAATGGCACTTGTTCCAAAATGATTCGTATAATCCGTATTATAAATATATGTACCAGAAGAAAGATAAGCATCAAAGTTTTGATTACCTGGATTACCTATAGAAAAGCGGAATTTTAGTAAATTAACCCATTCAGCACGAAACCAGCGTTCATTGTTTACATTCCATCCCAAACCAACCGCCCATGTACCGGTAAACATCTTTTGTGCCCCAAATACAGAAGAGCCATCCCAACGAAAATTTGCATCAAACATATATCTGTTCCTGAATGAATAATTGCCATTCATATAAAAACTGGTAGAACGGCTGACCGTATTGCGGTAAACAGGTTTATCACCTTGGTTGAAACCGGCGGAAAACTGTGGATTTTGATGTAAATCGCTGGTAAATCCCGACACCATGAAGCCATTCTCCTGCGTTTTTTTTTGGTTAAAGGTCCAACCACCAACCAAATTTACCAAATGAACATCCCTAAAAATTTTGCCATATGTCAATGTCAAATCACCGTTATAAGAGAAATTGTCATCATCCTCACGACTATATGTACCCTTACGAGTCTCACTTAAAAAATCCGGATGTGAAGGTGATTTGAACATTTCATTCTTAGAAATACTTTTATTGACACCTACTCTACCACGCAATTGAAAGGCATTCAGAAAGCGCCATACAATACTGAAATTGTTCCGTAAGCTCATCTCACCCGTTTTATTGGTATTCACAATATTATACAGGTAAAGAGGATTATAGATTGTAGTACCTGCAACGTTCATATCCTCTAACAATTCAGGCACCGTACCATCATCGTTATACTTACGATAGTAAGGGTTCGCCTGTGCAAATGTAAAGAAATCAACAGGTTCCCGATCCCAATTGGTCACATCAATATTGAAATCATTTGTAAATATAAGAGACTTAGCACGGTAACTCAACTTAATATTGCCACTCATGGTTTCTCTGTCTGATCCTTTCATTACACCGTCATCATTGCTATAAGCAACCCCAATACCATATACCATGGCATTATCACCACCATCTATATATAAATTATGCGAATGGTTCAAGACTGCACGCAAAGGTTCGGATAACCAATAAGTGTTCACACCACGTCTAACTTCTTTTAAACGACTATAATACAAAGCATCCAGTTCATCTTGACTATCATAAATAGATTTTGCCGTATAACGTCCGGCAAGGCGCTCAAAATTCAGCTTCTCCGAAGCATTCATCAGATTATAATCGGTCAGATCAGGAGTTTGATAAGTAAAATTACCAGAATACGAAACGCGAAGACGTCCCGGCTCAGGGCGAACAGTTTCCACAACAATCTCTCCATTGGCAGATTTTCAACCATAAATGGCTGTAGCAGCGGCATCTTTTAAGACTGTAACACTGGCGATACGATCTATAGGAAGTTTCATGATATCTTCAATAGTTACTTCTACTCCATCCAAAATAAATAAAGGCTGGTTGGCTGTATTATCGTAATCGGAGGACAGCTCTCCCACAATACTGGTTTTTCCTCGAATCTCCATATCAGGCATGCGGTTAGGATCTGATCCCCAACTTGTATTCTCTATAACATTCAAGGCTGGTTCTAGAGTTTTCAAACTCTGAATGATATTTTTAGTACCGATCCTTTTCAAGTCATCCTTTGAATATGTAGTAGCAGAGCCTGTAAAACTATTCTTCTTACGCACATAAATGCCTGTTACCACAACATCTTGTACTTCTGTAACCTTTTCCTGAAGAATTATTTTCATGGATTTCTGCCCGGTATAAGCAAATTCCTTTGTTTCCATTCCTATACAGGAAACAACAATCGTCTGTTTCCCTGAAGGTAAGCCTTTTAAAACAAAATTGCCATTTAAATCTGTCGCAGTTCCAATCTGTGCATTCCCTTTTAAATAAACTGTCGCTCCCGGTAGAGGTTCCCCTGAAGGCTCTTTCACAACCCCCATCAATTCATGCACATTTTTTTGCCTCACTGCTCTTTGGTTAGTGCTGGTCTCCTGACCTAAAACTGGAAACAACCACACTGATAAAGAAAGAGCAATACATAATAATCGTAATAGCCTAAACATAAAAAATTGTCCTTCTTTATTCAATATATAAATGATTAACTTCAAGCTTATATAAAATAAGCTCTTCCTCATGATTGATATATTAATGCGCACAAAGTTAATCTAATAACATTAAATAACAAAATGATAAATAAAAAAACATATAAACAATATCTAAAATGGGTATCAATCAAAAATATTATTACGTGCATACAAAAATGCAAAATATGCATACAAATAAATACTATTATAAACCATTTTATATAAGTCGCAAAAATATCTCTAGAAAGTAAAAAGTAACAGAAGAAATAACATTGAGACTTCCGAAATAGAGGTCTGAAGTTCCTGGAGTCCTTAAACAAAAGATCCCCTGCACCTTCGAAGATCAGTACATGCGTATTTATAAAGTAGCTTGATAAAAAGAGATTTTGATATCTCTCCCAAGAATAAGCCAGACTGTTTACTCTTTTACCCTTCCTCAAAAAAGTCTGTTTCGCCGTTCAAATCCCTCGAAAGCTTGATATATGTATGAAAGCAAATATAATATTGTCTGGTAAGAACGATAGTTTTATATCAGACCGTCAGGTAAGGGATTGTCCTGATGTCAACGAAAAAACAGTTCCACAGAGAATACCCAGAAGATACAAAGAGGATATGAAGGGATTACAGGAGAAATACGATCTGCATGAAGGATTGGTCATTAATGTGTCCCTCAAAGAATTCCGAGGCATATGTGAAAGGGATTATCCAAAGATTGAAGCTTACTTGGGATTAAAGAAATACCTGTTGTGCACTTTCGGAGTAACCCTGAATATCCACTCACAAAAAACAAAGGGTGATTTGAATAAAGATAAAAATACAGCAATAACACAAAAATAATAGATACACAGATGGATGCAATAGTAATTAAGAAATCGGAACTCATAGAACAGATCAGAGAGGATTTTAAACTTTGGGAAGAAATGTCACCGGATATCGATGAAGGCTATTTTGACGAAGAGGACGTACAGTCTTATCTAAATTTCCTGATAGAAAGATATCATGACGAATGGATTGTCATAGATGATACACAGGAAGGAGGTGATGTATGAAAGAGCTTTTTAATATAATTCCTAATTCGACTGGTGACGGATTCAGAATGAAACTCAGTACGGGAGTAATCGATGTCCCGGATGATAACGGAGGCTATATCATTTCCTCAGGTTGTGGTAGCGGTAAAACAGAGTCAATCAAGAGCCTGATCCGCCAGAAATATAACTCGGGGATTCTGTATTGTGTCGATACCCGTGACGAACTGGGCAAGATGTATGACTGGATTCTGGCTAACCTGGTGAACAGGGAATTGGGGTATGGTGATATATTGAGAGAAAGTGACGTTATGATCATATCCAGTGATAAGGAGCGTTCATCCTTTCTGAATCAATACAGGGACAATCCCGAGATCCTTATGGATAAAAAGATTATCCTGATCACCCATGTACGATTCTGGACTGACCTGATCAATTATTTCCTCATTTATCGTCCCCAAATGCCAGTAGATTCATTTGACGGGGATTTCAAGAAACTAATGATACGACCGGATCTTAGACGGTATATCCTGTTTGACGAGACTCCCACCTTTATCAGACCTTTCGTGGAATTCGATAAAACAATCCTGGGAGTATTCAGTAAAACCGATGATACGGGCAATATCATTTGTATGTCACCGGAAGAAATCGAAATTTATTACGACCATTTCATCAGGAATACCAGGAATGATCTTTTCAATCAGGCGTATAAGATCAACAGAATAAAAAGGGACGTTGTGCTAAATCTGATTCCGAAGTATTATGACTCATGGATGTTGGATGATAACGAAAAATCGGGTATCACATTCTACCCCGTTGATCTGTGTCCTCTTGGAGTAACCATAGGTACCCATATTCTTGTCTTCGAAGGGGCAGGAGATATTCTACTTAGAGAATCTAAACACTTCACCCTACTTGATGTCGGACAGAAATACAATTCCGTGACTGAGTTCAAGAAGATGGGGTTCAACCTGTCACGTAAGGAGGAGTTTGATGAAAACAGATTCACAGATTTTATAGACGCCATAGCCGGGGTGATCAATAAAAAGACACTGATCGTATGCTGGAAAGGCATAAATGGGGAGAATAGTGTTGCCGGACAATCGGAATATGCAGATAAAATTAAGGAAGCGTTATTAAAGAAAGGTATTGCCCAAGAATTACCATATGTTACCTATTATGGTTCTTCGGATAACAAGAGTACCAATGAATACAGGGATATAGACCAGATTATACTATGTGGGAATTGGTCCCTGCCTAATACCGAAGCAGCCAAAATACGACGGGCTTATGGTACAACGACTGACCCGCAGAAGCATAAGGATTGGTTCTTCAGTCAACTGATCACAAGGATTGGCATAAGAAAGCATCAGCCGGGTACATATACGGTATATTACACGGAAGATTTTGATGATGACTTTATAGAAAGAATGAAAGTATACCTGAATGAAAGCAGGATATTAAAGCCATACAACAAGAAACAGCCGGATTGGAAAAACAGGCTGGACACAATGAGTATACGGGGGAACCTTAAAAATGAAATTGTGCTATTGGCTATGGATGATGAGAATATGAGGAATGCTATCGGTATGGATCGGGAATACACTAAAGAGGTCAGTTTTGATTATCTGGAGAATTTGGGGGTAAAGAGATATGTGAGGGAAAGGCGTAAATATAATAAACTGATAGAGACATTAGGTAAAATAAAAATAACCCTGATAATAAAATAAGAAGGATTGGGTATGGTGTTTTAGCCTGCCCACTCTTCTCTAAAACCATACTATACTTTACCCGCCTTTTTTTGATGGTCTAGCTATATATATATGAGAAGTAAAAAAAAGCGGGTAGATATAAATAAAAACATATAATAGATTGAGATAGATAAACAGATAAAAAGTGTATATGCAAATTATGACAAATGTATATAGTATAAAGAGAGAAGACATGCTACGCTGTCTCTCAAAGTGATACAGAGAAAAACTTTAAACATTTTATCTCCCCTTCTCTTATCACTTAAGAAAGAGCACGAAGTGGTCTCTCTCTTGTTTATCTTGCTATGTATCTACATTACTTTTATTTCCAGTCTATTACCATAAATACTGAACATAGCACCTACAATAAAAAAGAGTGGTTATGTGTAGAGAGAATAACAATAATAAAAATCCAAAATATGATGATTAACAGAACAGTTAGTTACTACAATAATGCGGATGATTCAAAAAGTAAAATCCGTTATAACCTTGATTATGTCCTGGGTATGATTAAGGATAATCAAGAATTATTCCAGCAAACGGTAAGACTCAGATCTATGCCGACAGAAAAAGAATACAAGCAGGCGAAGAAGTTGTTACCAATGATTGCTCCCTCGGGTGTATTTGATTACCGAAATGATGATCCGGAAAATCTCAAGGAGTATTCCAATGTGTTGGTTCTGGATTTTGACCATTTCCAAAGCCACTTTGATGCCGAGGATTTCAAAAGAAACCTAATTGATAATGCAGACCGTCTTTATATCTATGCACTTTGGTTTTCACCGAGTGGATCAGGAGTAAAAGTGGTAATGCTCCATGATAACACAACCCCTATGTATCATAATGAACTCTTCAGATGTATTAGAGAACAACTCTATGCAGGAGTAGTGCAGTTTGATGATAAATGCGGTAATCTTAGCCGGACATTTTTCTTAAGTTCGGATCCGGAGATCTATATCAATCCGCAACGGGATTCTCTTACCCCTTATCATTTTGAGCATTCTCCGTCAGTGAGAGTAACTCCCATGAAAAGCTATAATCAGGGTTATACAAGTGGAAACTTTACTCATACCTCGGCAGAAATAATCCAGAATAATTGTTTTCAGGCACAATGGAAGGACAAGACACTGATCAATTACATAGATAAAAAGTGGCGCCTGGAATATCCTGAATCTTATGAGGACGGTCACAGGCATCAGTCTATCCTGGCCAGAGCTAAAAGGTTATGCAGGTATGGTGTGCTCTATGAAAATGCATTGGCATATCTCACCGGGACATTTGGATTGCATGGGATTGATAAAGCTGATATAAAAGGAATGGTTATCAATAATTATAATGCCAACAGGGGAGACTTCGGAAAGGACAGAATGAGGTTATACCTGAAAAAAGAATCCGGTAGGAATTATAGGAATCAAAAGCTGAAAGGAAACGGATAACAGCAAAAAAGAAACTAAGAAAAGAAGTAAACTACAACTGGGCTCTCAATACGCTATCGCGGAAGCGTATACCTGCAGACCTATTCCCTTTAAATTATCAATGCTCCATATACCTTCATATGTGTCAACTCTTCAACGTAAACTCAGATAATTTTATAGCATACCCCAAAGAATCCCACTCAACATATATCTCAGAATCATCTTTATGTTCAGTGATCATAATACTATAAGATGGATTGATATCTGATAAAAAAGAATAGGTGCTAATAGGCAATTGATATGTTTTATCCACTCCAGCCTCTGTTAGAATAAGCAGGAAATCTGACCTGGTTATAATAACATCTTTTATTGTATATTCATTATTACGATTACTAATACCTAAAAAATTCTCTAAAGCATTTTTATAAATGGTTTCCCCTATACCTTTGTCAAACTTAGTAAATATACGACTCCAGATTTTTTCGTTTATTCCCTTAGGCTCGGACAAGTTTACTTGATACATTGATAATGGAAGTTTATGAAGATTTCCTGTATCCGGATTGGGAGTAATTTTTAATATTCGGTCATCAGAGTCGTAGTCATAAAGATAATGGCAAAATTCCTTTTTTTTATTAACCATTTTGCTAGTCTGTAAAATTGGGTAATCTTCCTCTGTATCTATTGTCCAAAACTGAAAGACACACATATCTTGGGCTTTAAACGTGTTTGTATCTTTTCCTGCTTCAAGTTGAAGTAATATGTAATATCCATTGGTAGCAGTATTAAAGTTGTTTTCAACCAGCAACCATGCCTGGACTCCTTCTTGATAGCTTGTCTTAGGGATTATCCAGTAGCTTCTGGCAGGCCAATTTAAAAGTTGAAAGCATTTTATGGCAGTATTGATAAATTTTGGATCTGTATAATAACGCAATATCAAGGTCCCATTATATAACAACCACCATATGTTTTTATTATCTTTATTTCGCTCCGCTAATGATTTTAGATTACAAACTGCTTGATGTGCCATATTATTCTCAGGATATAGCGTATACAAGAAACTGTCCAAACGATCCAAAAACTTATATAGTATTTGTTCCGTAGCCCTCCCATATGGATCATAGCCCTTCGCTTTTATATAAAACAATACTGCCATCCCCCAATAAACATCCGGTTCGTCCCTTCTCAAATCTTTAAGTATTGGCACAAATTCCTTGTTAAACTTATCGGAATTATAGACATATATATCATCTATCAAAGATATAAGCACATTTTCTATCCACTCCGGATGTTTGGTATTCATTTCGGGGAGGATGGCATTATGGAAAAGTTTAGTGATATAGCAAACCCGTCCAATAAAATAAGGTATATCATCTGTGATATGGAACTCTTTTAACAGTTTTCTCCAGACATCATGTACCACCCTAAAAGAAACCTTTCCTTCCATGACACGATAAATGGTCATTTTCCCTTTGTATGCAAGTCTTTTTGCCAGAGCAGAAGGAGACGGAGCAAATATTCTATTCTCTATCAAACATTGTAGTATTTCAAGTTCGTCATTCATAAAACAGTATCATTTTAGGGTGATTTTGAGACTTTCTTATCTTCTCCATAAAAAACGTTCTCAAAATCCTTTTATAAGAAAACATATAACTTTATGTTTGCATCAAACAATTGGTAAAGGTAAAAAAATACTCAAATAAGAGCGTCATGTTCAAAACAAAAATGTATATTTGCAACATCTGGTTAGAGAAATGACCAGTGTAGTGAAAGCGTTTTTGCCACACATCCTGAAAAACGAAATCGCCAATTTCAAAATCAGAAGGATTACGGACATGACGCTCATCTGTTTTGTATATGTTGTTTAGCTTGTGCTATATCTTCATACCAGAACGGCGTGAGAGTATTGTTTTTATTCATTTCTGATTAGGCGTTTGGCGATGCCTGTTTTTCGATGAATAGCAGACAAGTCCTCACGCCTTTGCTTTTATACGAATCTAATGCTGAATTCCGGGGACTTATAAGCGTATAATAGTTGATATATTATGGCTTTACAATCACTTACCTCTATCTTTAAAAGCAATCAGTCGGTGTTAGGAACAAAGTTACAAGGATTAAAATTACCTTCTGATTCTTCACGCATTCAGGGTATTATCAATGATTATCTGAATGAAATGTTTAACAATGAGGGAGATTTTAGACAGGGGCTTACACAGTCAGAAGATTATATACTACAAGCTGCCCTTTCTTTGTTAAATGCTCAGCAGTCTATTACAAAAGAAATAACTCCGGATATTATTCTTCAAGAACCTAAGCCTAAAACACAATCACCAATAATTCAAACAGGCTTGAAGAAAGAACAATATCCCGTGACCTTGACTGGTACTGCCATAGGTGGCGGAATTGGCGGTATATTACTGGGTACATGGGGAGCAGTATTCGGAGCAATAGCAGGTACGGCGATTGTATTATATTATGCCTCTTCTGGATCGCAATCTATTTCTAAGATGCTTCCTGAGACCCTTGAAAAAACTAAAGTAGTAGAGTCTCAACTGAATGTTGACTTGTTTCTCTCCATTATAAAAAGCATTTGTGAGAGCGTTGACTCTTTGATTGATACATTCAGAGCACAAATTAATAAAGTGGTATATAAATATGAAAACCAGGAGAAACCGACATTGGAAAAAGAATACCGTTTTTTACTGGAAAGCGTGCAATCCTTGATCGGGTATAAACGTGCCCATAACGAAGATGAAAAATTCTTGCGAAAAATTCAAGAACGCATTGAAGATATAGCGGAGGTACTGGATAATTATAATTTGACTGTTGAGGACTATACAGAAGAACATAAAAACTGGTTTGATCTAATAGAAAATCCTAATACAACAAAACTTACCCAAATATTGCCTGCTATTGTAAAAGAGAATAATGTTGTATTGAAAGGAAGAATTTTTATACCGGAAATTTTAAAATAAATATGGAAACTTATGTACAATGCCCTTATTTAATGACAATTGTGGACTAAAGTCAAATAAAAAAGATCAGGAGATATAATAATGAATACTTCAAATCAAAATATAAGAACGCACATCCTGCAAATGATAAAACAATGTTCTTCTTTTTCAAATTTAGAAGAAAGTAATAGTGTGGGATATGCTGGATTGAATCAGGATGAACTCAAAGAATTATTATACGAGACTTTTCATTCCCACTGCGGATTGGATAAAGTGGAATTTTTATCTTCAACCCCTATTAGCCAAGTAATAAATATAATAATTAGGAAAATGCCTGTTGGCATAATTAATGATAGAACATATCAAATTTCTGATGAAACCAGTTGTTCTTATTCACAATCATGTGATTTTTCTGAACCAGCCAGTCCTTTTTCCACTTCCACTACGGACAACAACATAAATATGGATAAAAGACAAATTGAATATATAGTCGGTATTGACTTGGGACATGGTGAAACTTCTGCAGCTATTTGCCCATTACAATGGGATACACCTGTTGAACAATTAGATCCAGCCAAAGACCTTGAGATGGGTGGAAATAAAAAAGTAATACCTTCTGCCATTACGGTTTTGGATAGCGGAGCAGCCTATATCGGAGACTCGGCTTTTAATCCCGAAATTCTAAAACAGGCAAATGTCAATGTTTGCTTTAAAAAGGCTCCCAAGGATATAAATGGAAAAGCAGAAAAGTTGATGATACGCTATATGCAAGAAGTATATCGTCGTATTCGTGAAAACAATTCCGCCATGTTGACTGACAATAATCATCTGATCTATATTGCAACTCCTTCCGGCTGGGATAAAACCACACAGGATTTATACCTGCAAATGGCCAAACGGGCAGGATTACCTATTGATGGACTGACTAAAGAATCCAGGGCCGCATTTGTCCGGGCCCATCATGATGTAACATCCGGAATAGGAAAAAGTATAGAAAAAGGAGCGGTTGTATTTGATATGGGATCAAGTACCTTAGATTTTACCTATATGGGGTCGGACGGGAACATAATAGACCATGGCTATGATTGCGGAGCATCATTCATCGAAAAAACGATTTTTAAGGAATGCGAAGATAAATATCCTGTTATCCACCGCTTCGAAGACAGTTACCCCCGTTTAGTACCATTTCTTCTCTTCGAGGCGCGAAAGGTTAAGGAGCAGGTCTATTTTGACCCGTCTTTAAAAGTTAAAAAGACGATAAATTTTGAGGATTTCATTGATGACGAAACCTTTGAAGACGACCGTTTCAAGATCATGTTTCAACCGGGAGAACTCAATTCCCTCCTGGAACAAACAGGCTATATAAAAGATATAGAGAACGCAGCTTATGATTTTGTTACTAACCATATCAATAACGCTCCCATTCATGGCGTTTTTTTAACCGGAGGAGCATCACGAATGGACTTTATCAAACCGCTTGTGAGCAGGTGTTGGAACATACCGGAATCGCAAATATATAAAGACCAGGATCCTTCTTTGACAATTTCCCAGGGGGTAGCCGAAGTTGCCCGTATGGATTTACGGACAGAAGGAATAGACGATGGGTTGGAAGAAACGATAGACAGACTTCAAAACA
>OGNM01001278.1_pt1 | contig 11392 bp, 8 predicted proteins | sample 1573441 | NCBI WGS metagenome assembly OGNM01 (sample SAMEA2581915, study PRJEB24529) | metagenome | biome: Human gut stool | place: China | collected 2011
GACGGCGGAAGCTTACGCTTGCCCCGTCCGACTGCGCTGACATATGCCTTTGCGATATCCTCACTCGGATGAATTCGGTTATATGTCAGGTCAAATTCAACAGGAGATGCATCTCGGTAAAAGCTGTCAAAGTCATAAATATCGCCGAGCTTTGCCGCCATTTCACGGCAAACGGCATATTCAAGAAGCTGTCCCGAAAGTTCTTTCTTGAGTTCTTCAGCCTCTTCCTCATATTTTGGCAGGAGCATTACAGACTTGATATAAACAAGCCTTGACGCCATTGTCAGAAATTCCGATGCGATATCCATCTGATTTTCCTGCATCATATTAATCTGCTCCATGTACTGGTCGAGCAATTCGGAAATGCTGATGTCGTAAATATCTATTTTGTTTTTAGAAATCAGCGTCAGCAAAAGATCAAGAGGGCCTTCAAATGCCGACAGCTTATATTGAAGTTGTTGTGTTTCCATAAATAAGTTTCAGTTATGATTTGATGTTACGAATGATTTTGAAATCAACCGACAAACGGCATATACGGCAGGCTTGCAAGCCAGCTGATGAAGTTAAGAATCTGATTGCTGAGCCAGTTAATCGGGGTGTTGAGAATTCCCACATACAAGAGAACAAAAAGGCCGATAAAAAAGTACATCTGATATCTGTAAAAGAATTCAACAGCCTTGTCTGGTAAAAATACGAACAGAACCTTTGAGCCGTCAAGAGGCGGAATCGGGATAAGGTTGAACACAGCAAGTCCGACATTGCACGAAATGTAGAAGCTCAAGAATTGAACAACATATCCTCCGATTGTCGAAAGCGGAAAAGCGCCTGTAAAAAGGATAATCGGATAGTAAATGAGTAGTCCTGCCAATGCGGCAACGATATTTGCAATCGGACCCATAATTGCGGTGATTGCCATACCGACCTTTGGATTTTTAAAATTTCTCGGATCAATCGGAACAGGCTTTGCCCAACCGAATCCGAACAAAAGCATACACAAAGCACCCATAGGGTCAATGTGGCTGAGCGGATTAATCGAAAGTCTGCCTCTGCCCTTTACCGCCTTATCACCGAGAAGTGACGCAGTAAAAGCGTGCGCCCATTCATGGAACGGGAGAATTAAAAATATAATAACGAGTACAGCCAATATTTCGGCAATTACCGAGCCGAAATCAAGGTTGCCGTTTCTGATGCCGTTAAGTAGTAATGAGAGCATAAGAGCCTCCTGAAATCTGAATTTTTAGGTAACAATCGTGTAACTATATTTATTCCTAATTATATAATATATCGTCAAAAATTACAAGAGCAAAAAACAAGTTAAGAAATTTTCAAAAAACACTTGCATTTTCTCTCATTTTCTGTTATTATAACAAAGTTAGAAATAGAATTAGTTTTCTTTAAGGAGGTGCAGACGCATGGCAAAATGTGAATTCTGCGGTAAGGATGTAAAGTTCGGTATTAAGGTATCTCACTCACACAGAAGATCAAACAGAACATGGAAGCCCAACGTACAGCGTGTTAAGGCTATTGTTGACGGTTCACCAAAGCGTGTATATGCTTGCACCCGTTGTTTGCGTTCAGGTAAGGTTACCAGAGCTAACTGATTTTACAGATTACGAAACAGCTCCACTATTTACGGTGGAGCTGTTTTTTGTATTTTTATCAGAATTTTAAACCTCAATCACAGCACAGAAAGAGGGCTGACCTTTGTTTGGTCAGCCCTCTTAATTATTAGTCTTTATCAGCCGTTAAAGGATTTCTTCCTTCTTACGAAGAACGAACATTACACAAGTTGAGCCGATGAGAAGTGTAAGAATTACAACAGCCAGAGGAGCTTCACCTGTCTGAACAGCAGCATTTGCATTGTTATTGTTGCCGTTGTCAGATGTATCCGGAGTGTCGGATGTTGAGCTGATTTTCTTTGTTACAGGCTGTGTTACAGATGTTGCATCCTGTGAAGTTACAGGAGCAATTGTAACCTTAGTTGATTCCTGCGTTTCCTCTATAGCCTTAGTAGCCTCAGTTGATGTTGTTTCCTCAGTAGATGACTCTGCGGTTGAAGGCTCGGCTGTAGTCGGTTCTGCATAGGTTGAAGGAGTAAGCTCAGTTGAAAGACCATTTTTTGCTGCCACAGCAACAGGATCTTTCTTAACTACTTCTTTATCAACAAGAATAACTTCTTTTGAACCGTCAGTCATTTCTGTGTCCGGATTTACTTCCGAAACACGAAGCACCTCAACAACAAGGTCAACCGTCGTCGAAACCGGTGCAACCTTTGAAATGTCTTTAACATCAAAAACAACTGTTGCAAAAAGCGTCTTTTCGCTAAAGTCATAAAGACCGAGATTACTTGCACCGAATCTTACATAACCAACGCCTTCCGACTTATTCTTGAAATTGACATATACACCTCTGCCGTCCATTGTCGGGCAAACCGACTTAGCAGTGTTCACATCAGCAACCGAAAGGATTGAAGGGTCATAAGAAATGTGCCACTGCGTGTCAAGCACATTCTTTGGAGACTGCATAATATATGTAACCGTTACCTGATTTGTAACTGCATTATACTTTGCACTTGCCATTGGGAAGTAATTAGATGTTGCATTTACTGTAAGAGCAAGCGAAGATTCAGCAGATGATGTTGTACCCTCTGTTGCAACGGGGGCATCAGTTGCAGACTCGGGTGTTTCCGATTCTGTTACAACCTCTGTTGTTGATTCGGCTGTTGTTTCCTCACCCGATGGATTGTACTCTGTCGGGAACACACCGTCTTTTCCGTAATAATCGCCGGCCTTGAGGTCTGCCTTTTTAGGAGCATTGCCGTATTCACCGTTACCGTAGTAGTAGAACCACTCACCGGCAAAAATCAATTCATCCTTATCGTTCTCGGAAGTACATTCAGGATTGATAATATAAATCATATTGTCAAAGCTTTCAACACCGTCGGGATAATAATCAGACTCGCCTTTTTCATAACCCTTAAAATTAATATCGGTTGTTCGATAAGCAAGTTTATATTCAGGATTTGTCGGATCGTCTGTACCTTTAAGAGCGTTGTTCCAGATTACTTTATCAACATTGGTCGGTACATCAGAACAGTAAACATTTTTGATATCAGCATTGCGAGCGGAATAACCCGGCCACGCTGAAGGAGTATCCGAACCGTTTTCCCAATAAACACCTGCATCAGATGTATATTTGTTTTCCCAGTCATCAGGCTTACAGAAATATATATGGTAGGTTTCAGTGCCCTCAGAAGGCACATAACTGCCTTCATCGTCCGTATCGGCAGAAACGCTTATTGCAGCAACCACTATCATTGCCGCTGTAAGCATAACAGCCAATAAAAGACTGATAACTTTTTTGGACATTTGTATTTCCTCCTTATGATTTTCCGACACCATACTTGTATCAGCATGACTATTATAGTATAAAACTCAGAAAAAATCAAGTGTTACAGGGCATTTTGGAGTCTGAAACCTATTGTAATAATCACCAAAAATCACTGTACTGTTTTATAAGATTTCTTTATTAGCTCTTATGCGAACAAAGGCAGTACAAACAACTGTAAATTTTATCTATAATAAAAGCAAAAATGCCCTCCAAAGCGGAGGGCATCAAATAATTATGTATAATTATTTAAGATTATTCAAATCTCTTGCGTGTGTAAAGAACTGCACCGCCTGCAACGAGGAGAACTGCGAGAACTGCAGCTGCTGTTGTAGCACCTGTCTGAACTGTTCCGTTGTCTGTGCTCTTTGCTGTGTCAGCAGTTGAAACTGCGTTTGCAGAAGATGTTGGGTTCTGACCTGCAGTAGGAACTGTGTTCTTTGTAGAATCTGTCTTGTTGTCATCTTTCTTGTCACTTGACGGAGCTGTTGTTGCAGCCTGATCAGGAGTAGCAGGTGCAGCATTCTTATCTACTGTCTTAACAAGACCTGCTTCCTTAGCCATATCATAGTTAGGAAGTGAACCGTACTCGTACTTGCCTGTTTCTTCGTTAAGACCATAGTAGAAGTAGAACTCACCGGCATATGTTTCCTTACCTGTGACGCTTACAGAAGTGTTGTTAGGGTCTGTAACATAAATCATGTCATTCAATCTCATTGAGATACCCCACTCAGGATCCTCAAAGAAGTTGTCAGCAAAATTACCGAAGAATGTCTTGTCATTACCGTCAAGTGCTTCCTGAGCCTTTGCCCAGAATTCACCGTCAAGCAAATTGTCATAATAATCATTGTCGCCTTCCGAATAGTACTGACAAAGAACATCAACAGTCTGCTTAGCAGCCTTAAACTGTTCCTCACCGAACTGGAAAGTTACTTTACCTGTTTTGTCGTCTACTGTCCTTTCACCGCCGTTAAGGTAGTTGTTGAAATCAATATTAGGAACATCTGTAGGAAGGTCAAGATAGAAGATGTTATTTTCAGCATTTTCAACCTGCATCTTATAGCCCGGCCAAGCAGGACCTACTGTTGTACCGTCAAGAGAACCGCATGGATCTGAACCGTTCCACCAGTATGCACCTGCATCATTAGCATTGTACTTTTCACTCTTCCATGACTCAGGCATAAGGAAGTAAACTTTGTGTGTTTCTTTTACGCCCTCACTTGGGACATAACGACCGTTTGTATCAATAGCTGCGGAAACGCCGATTACACCTACAAGAGCAAGTGAAAGAACGAGAGCGCATGACACTATGATACTGATAAGTTTTTTTGACATTTGAATCTCCTCCAAAAAAATTTCCGATTTCTATCGGTATGGAATCATTATATAACAAAATTTTCAAAATTGCAATCTTTTTCAAAAAGCTTAAAACAAAAAAATACACAAAATTGCAATCGCAATTTTGTGTATTTAGCTTGTATTATAAAAAATTTTCCTATAAAAGATATTTATCTGTTTTATTTATCCGCATCTGCGTCGTCTGACATTCCGTTAATGTCCGCAGATTTTTTCTTTTTTTCGTCCTTTTTCTTTACGAAAATAATTGCACCTGCGGCAATCAAAACAACAACAATTGCAATTATAATAATTAATGTCGTGTTTGAACCCGAACCGTTTGCAGAGCTCTCAACAACCTTTGTAACATCTACAACCTGACTATTCTGCTGAGTTGAGATGTACTTTTTCTCAACAACTACCGACTTATGGTCGTCTTTGTTAGGTGAGTTTTCCTCGCCCATTCCGTCAATGTAGTTTACAAAATCGCCCTGAATTTTTTCAGAATTTGCCGTATCATTATTTACTATCGGAACGGCATTATCCTCTACCTCTTTACCGTTCACCCAAAGCTTGCAGGTGATTTTATATGATTTGAGATATGTCATATCATCGCCGTACATATCCGAGATGAAATATGAAAGATCGGTTTTGCCTCCCTTTAGTACCTTGTATTCAGCAGAAACAAGAGCCTTGTCACCGTTAAGCTTTACGGGATTCTGAACATCTGTCCATGTAAAGGTGTAATAATTCTTAAGTTTAGGGTTGCCAATCGCAGTTTTAAAGCTTTCACAGTTTATTGAATCGGCATTCAACTTCAAATATTCATCGTTGTAAAAGAAACTCATTGCGGCTCCGATTACTTCTTCTTTTGTATCGGTCATATAAATAGCATACTTAACCGTATCGCCGACTTTAGCTGTTACGGAATCCTTTTCATCTGATGAAATGCTGATTGTAAGGTCATCCTCGGCAGCACTTGCAGGAATACAGAATGCTGACACGGTAAGTACAGCCACGAAGAGAATTGAAAGCATATTTTTGATTTTTTTAGACATTTTTTTCATTCCTTTAGTTTGATATCCCTATTATATATCATTAAGACTAAAATTTCAATGAAAAAATTAACAATTCTCGGTGAAATTTATGTGAAAATAAATTAATTGCAGATTCACATTTAAAGAAATACTGTTTTAGAGATTGTGATTCAAACTGATTTTCACAATTTTACAACAAAATGAAGATGATATTTTCTTTAGCGATGGTTCGGATGTTTCTTTTTTTACCCTCCTGTATCTTTCTTGCGCCTGCTTTTCGCAGGCTTTTATTTCTTCTCCTCTTATCTTTTCATGCAATTTCCTATAAAGAAAAAAACGCCCCTCGGAAAACCGAGAGGCGAAAAATTATTTTTTTAATCTGTCAACGCCGTTAACAGTCTTACAATAGGAAATTCAATTACTTATTGAATCTCTTTCTTGTGAAGTAAACAACACCTGTTGCAGAAACAAGAGCTAAGAGGATAACTACTGCCATAGAAGCATTACCTGTCTGTACTGCGTTGCTGCTTGTGCCGTTGCCGTTAGCCGGTGTATCAGAAGTAGCTGTGTCAGCTGTTGACTGACCCTTTGTTGCAACCTGTGTAGCAGATGTAGCATCAGGTGTAGTAGGAGCTACTGTAGCCGGTGCATCTGTTGTAGGCTCTGTTGCAGGAGCGTCTGTAGGCTCTGTTGCGGGAGCTACTGTTGTAGGCTCTGTTGCAGGAGCTACTGTTGTAGGCTCTGTTGCAGGAGCTACTGTTGTAGGCTCTGTAGCAGGCTCTGTTGTTGTAGGCTCAACATATGCTTCAACCTTAGCCTCTGAGTTAATGTGATCAAAGAGATCATTAGCCATGTCGCCGTTAACTACTGCTGCATATTCTGAATCAGCATCAACTTTGCCTGTCTCAGGATTGAGCTTACCAAGTGTAAGATCAACTACATTGAGGTCAACATTTGTTGTACCTGTACCGTTAACTGTGAACACAGCCTCAACAAGCTTCTTGCCGCCTGCAAAATCATAAAGTGCAAGGTTTGAAGCATTGCCTGAAACATCATCCATATTTACCATGCCGTCAGCGATTTCAGGCATTGTAAGTGAATCAAGTGTAAGGAGGTTCTTATCATATGTAAGAGCCCACTGTACTTCTTCAAGCTGTGCGTCCTTAGTGTCAAGGAGATAGTAAACTGATACCTTGTCGCCTACATTAAATGTGCCTGAACCTGTAGCCTGGCAAATATTAGATGTAGCGTTGATTGTTAAATTCTTTGCTGCAGGAGTTGAAGGCTCAACCTTAACAGTAGCCTTAGCGCCTGAGCGTGTTGAATAATCAAAGTTTGTAATGTCAAGTGTGATTGTTACATCAACGAGTGAATCTTCTTCAAAACCTGCAGAAACTGTGTTAAGAAGCATGTTCTCACCATTGAATTTAAGGTCAAATTCTTCGCCTATAGGAGCTGCGCTCTGCTCGGGAAGACCCCAGTTAGCTGCCCAATCATCGTTTACAGCAAACTTGAACTGATAAGCATCGTCTGCAGATTCAATGTTTTCGTACTTAATCTGATATACCTTGTCAGAAACCTGAGTCATGTGGTTAACTTCAGCGTCAACACCCCATGCTACACCGTTGAGCCAGTTGTCTTCACCGTTACCAACAACTGTAATGCTGTTAACATCAAGGTCTTTTACCATTTTAACGCCGTCACCTGTTACAGTGATCTTGTTTGTAGCAGGATCGAATGTTACAGTAACATCAGTAACATCATAAGCTGTTTCTACATCGAAAGTTACATTGTTATCTGTACCGTCAAGACCAATCCATGTCTGAGCGTCGCCTGTGTTTGCAACAACCTTGAGCTGATAGTTTTTACCTGCAGGAACAGCAGAGAATGTCTTTGTGAACACGCTGCCGTCAGCTGTCATAACATTTTCGGGAGCGAGTGCAGGAGAACCCTGCCATTCATAACCTGTAAGATTTTCTGTACCGGCAACTACATATGTAGTATCGGCAGCAGGAGCTGTTGTAGGCTCTTCTGTTGTAGGCTCTTCTGAACCATCGGGATCTGTTACAGTATTAGCAACTGCGACATACTTATCAACTGCATCCTGATTTAATACAGATTTGTCTAAGAGTACTACTTCATCACTAGGGATTTCCAACTCTGATACAGGGTCTTGATTTGAAATAGTAAGATACTCTACATCAAGGTCAACAGTAGTTGCTACAGCCTCGGGATTGATCACATCGAATTCAACAGAAGAAAATACTATTTCTTTTTCTGACGAAAAATAGAGACTTGTGTCACTTCCTATACCCATAAGTAAACCAGGAGCTACATTTTTGTTGAATTCGAAATTTGGATATTCGAATGAAGTACTCTTTCTTGTGTTAGCTGAGACCTTGAGAACAGTAGGATCATAGTTCATTTTATACTGGAAGTTCAACATACCATCTCTGTCCTTGGTCTGGAACATGTATGTAACCCTTACAGTCTTCTGATCTGCGCTGAGAGTAACCTTCTTCTCAGCGAAGAGGTTTGAAGTAGCTGTAACTGTGAGACCCTTTGCAGGAGCTACAGTTGTAGGCTCTACTGTTGTAGGCTCTGCTACTGTTGTAGGCTCTGCTGTTGTAGGCTCTGCTACTGTTGTAGGCTCTACTGTTGTAGGCTCTGCTACTGTTGTAGGCTCTGCATCAGTAACGATGTCAACCTTACCCTTTGCACCCTGCTTTGTAGCATAATCAAATTTTGAAAGGTCAAGTGTAAGAACGATGTCATAACCGTCTTCATAGCCTGCTGCTACTGTATCAATGATCATGTTCTGACCGTTGTATGTAAGGTCAAACCACTCATTGAGAGGAGCATTGCTCTGCTCAGGAAGGCCCCAGTTATCTGTCCATGAACCGTTGGCAGCAAACTTGAACATATAGTTCTCATAAGCATCGAGGTTCTCAAACTTAATCTGGTAAACCTTTGAACCCTCAGATGTTTCTGTCATGTAGTTAGCTTCAGCATCTTCCTTCCATGCCTTACCGTTGAGCCAGTTGTCTTCACCGTTACCAACGGCTACAATGTGGTCAATAACAAGGTCTTTCGGAATTACAACACCTTCACCTGTTGCAGTGATTTCATTTGTTGTAGGGTTGTAAGTTACTGTTACATCACATTCCTTTGTTACATTGAATGTGAAGTTGTCATTGCCGGTATCACCGACACCAATCCACTCTGCATCGTTTTTAACGACCTTGAACTGGTAGCCGTTGCCGACTGCTACGTTGGTAAATACTTTTTCGTAGTTACCGTCGCCGTTTTCTGTCATTACATTCTCAGGTGCATCAGCTGCAACGCCAACCCATGTATAACCAGTAAGGTTTTCTGAACCGGCTACGAGATATGTATCGCCGGCAGCAGAAACGCTCATTACAGTTACAACGAGTGATGTCACAACAAGCATCATAGACAGTAAAAGGCTAAGTGCTTTTTTGAACATTTTCTTTTCCTCCTTATGTGATAATGCTTCTATAAGCAGTTTAATTATACAACAACCAACCACCAAAAGTCAATGCTAAAAACTCTTGGTGGCTGATTATTTGACAAAATATTGTTTTTTTGTAGGAATGCACAAATAAAATATCATTTATTTGTTATTTGTAACCATTCACATTGTGAGATTGCCAGTTCCAGCTGTCACGGCACATATCCTCAAGACTTTTCTCGGCAATCCATCCGAGTATTTTCTTGGCTTTTGTTGCGTCGGCAAAGCATTCTGCAATGTCGCCTGCTCGGCGTGGCTTTATAACATAAGGAATTTCAATCGAATTTGCCTTTTCAAAAGCCTTTACAATATCAAGAACGCTGTAGCCCACACCTGTTCCGAGGTTAAAAATCTCAGTTCCCTTGTGCTCTGCGGAATATTCAATAGCCTTTACATGACCTTTTGCAAGGTCAACAACATGGATATAGTCACGCACACCCGTGCCGTCATGCGTAGGGTAATCATTGCCGAAAACACCGAGACACTTGAGTCTGCCGGCGGCAACCTGTGTTATGTACGGCATAAGGTTATTCGGGATTCCGTTAGGATCTTCACCGATTCTGCCGCTTTCGTGAGCGCCGATTGGGTTAAAGTAACGAAGAAGAACAACAGACATATCGGGATTTGCGTTTGCGGTGTCTGTAAGAATTTGTTCCATCATAAACTTTGTCCAGCCATACGGATTTGTAGGAGAACCCTTTGGCATTGTTTCAACAAGCGGAACAGTTTCCGGAGTACCGTAAACCGTGGCACTTGAGCTGAAAATAAAGTTATTTACACCGTGTTTTTTCATCACCTCAAGCAATGTGAGCGTTGAATCAATGTTGTTACGGTAATATTCAACAGGCTTCTCACAGCTTTCACCTACTGCTTTAAGACCTGCAAAGTGAATTACCGCATCAATCTTATTCTCCGAAAAAATCTTTTCAACGGCATCTCTGTCACATACATCGGCCTCATAGAGCGGAATTTTTCTGCCTGTCAGCTCTTCAACTCTTTCAACCGCAACGGGACAGCTGTTTGAAAAATTATCTGCAATTACAACATCGTGACCTGCGTTGATGAGTTCAACACAAGTGTGCGAGCCGATATATCCGGCGCCGCCTGCAAGCAAAACATTCATTTTAAAATTCCTTTCTTAACATCAGCATTTTTCAGGCTCGGGATAGTCAGTACCGAAGGTTTCGGCGGTAACCTTTGCCATAACCTGCGGGTCAAGCGGCTTGTCGGAATAGTCTGTGTCACACTCTGCGATTTCATTGACAACATCCATACCCTCAATTACCTTGCCGAATGCGGCATACTGACCGTCAAGGTGCGGAGCGTTTTTGTGCATAATGAAGAACTGCGAGCCTGCTGAGTCGGGCATCATTGAACGAGCCATTGAGAGAACACCCTCTGTGTGCTTGAGATTGTTTTCAAAGCCGTTCACGGCAAATTCGCCCTTGATTGAATATCCGGGGCCGCCCATACCCGTGCCTTCGGGGCAACCGCCCTGAATCATGAAACCGTAGATTACACGGTGAAATGTGAGGCCGTCATAGTAACCCTTGTTTACAAGGCTGAGAAAATTATTTACAGTATTCGGAGCAATTTCGGGATAAAGCTCCGCTTTGATTGTTTTTCCGTTTTCCATTTCAAAAGTAACAATAGGATTGCTCATTTTAAATCGTCCTTTCGGTTTATTAACACTATTTTAGTATATTCTTGATAAAATAGCAAGTGTTTTAGTGATTATTTGCGAATAAATCAGCCTTTTTCAATACTCATTGTAGCAAAAGCATTGAGGTCTGTTCCTGCAATATTTCCGCTGAGAAACTCGTAATATCCCTGTGAACCGACCATGGCGGCATTATCACCGCAAAGAGATTTTTCGGGCATATACATTTCCCAATCACGCTTTTTACACTCTTCTGCAAGGGTTCTTCTGAGAAGTGAATTTGCCGAAACACCGCCTGCGATTACAAGCTTTTTCTGTCCCAGGTCTTCAGCCGCCTTGATAAAGTTTGTAACAAGGCAATCGACAACGGCATAGCGGAATGATGCACAGACATCGGCTTTGTTAAGCTCAACACCCTTTTGTGCCGAATTGTGAATGAGG
>OGNM01001279.1_pt1 | contig 11385 bp, 8 predicted proteins | sample 1573441 | NCBI WGS metagenome assembly OGNM01 (sample SAMEA2581915, study PRJEB24529) | metagenome | biome: Human gut stool | place: China | collected 2011
GTTTAAGCTGTCTGCTTCGGAAGAACCGACGATAACATACTCAATATCTTCATCACGCTTTACGACTGAGCCAACAGCGATCTTCGCATTCTCCGCTGTCTGATAACCTATAAGCAGGTTGTATTTTCTTCTGGCATACTTGATGAGTGCATTATTATAGTCATCTCCGGCGTATTTTATGGAGCTGCTCTCCACTGCACCACCAAGGGATACGACCGCAATATCCGTGGTTCCACCGCCTATGTCAACCACCATATTACCCTTTGCCTCATAGATATCTACATTTGCTCCTACAGCAGCAGCCAAAGGTTCCTCCATGACATACACATTCTTGGCACCGGTCTTGTACACTGCTTCCTCAACAGCTCTTCTCTGCACCTCGGTAACACCGCTTGGAACACACACGCATATCCTTGGTCTTCCAACTCCCGAACGTTTCTCCATTGCGCTTCTGATAAATGCCTTGAGCATTATCTCCGCTATTGTATAATCAGATATAACTCCCTTATTGAGAGGTCTGACGACCTCTATATTCTCCGGAGTCTTTCCTATCATTTTCTTGGCTTTTGTTCCTATTGCTATTACTTTTTTTGTAGATACTTCATATGCGACAACAGACGGCTGGTTTACAACAATTCCCTTACCTCTTACGCTGATCAATACATTTGACGTTCCTAAATCTACTCCAATATCAGTTGAAAGCATATAAATTCTCCTTTATCACAACAAAATAATACCAGTGCTATAACACAGATATTATAAGCACTGGTATTGTTTTTTTCAACAAAATTCTACAACGGTATATCCGTCACAAAACTTATTTTATCTCTTTTTTAAGAATCTTCTTGTCGATAGGATCTCTGGTCTCAGCAGCCTTCATGGCATCATCCATAGCACCGAGAAGTCTGTCGATATTTCCTGACTCCATCGCCATCAAAGCATTCTTTATAGCTGTATCTGCTCCACTCTCAAGCTTGAAGCCCTTCTCATCAGCGTAGCACTCTGCCACATTGATCATTCCGCTCTCATTGATCTGGTCAAAGTATACTCTGTTGTTGAACGATCTTGCCTGAGTCATATTTGCTGCAAGCATATTGCTGAGAGCTGTCTTCTCTCCTGTGAGGATGATCTTAATATCATTCTTCTCAGGTGAACACATATCAACCATCTCTTTGAATCTCTCAGGTGTTATAAGTCCTGCGCTCTCAATGATAAGACATCCGCCCTTGAGCTTGCCAACTGCTCCTGCAAGCTTACCGCTGTTTATAACCTTTGCCTTAACCTTTGCCTTTGCCTCAGACTTGCAGATTCCCATATCATAATAGAACTTTGCAAAATCCTCACCGACCATGGTAAGTCCAAATCCGTGCTGTCCAAGAATAACAACATTCTTAGATCTCTTAGGATCTACCTTGAGAGTCTGGAGAACGTTAACGATCTGTGCACCAGCAGGCTCGACTCCGAGATACTTGTAGAGGTACTTTGCCTCCTTAGGCAGTGATTTACGTCTCGCAGCAACAGCCTCACTTACTGAAGCAGCCATAGTTGCTTCTTCATCTTGTGTGATAACCTGTGCAGCTTCCTCAACCTTACCTTCCTTCAGAAGCTCTTCCTGCTTCTTGTACTCTTCCTCACGCTTTATAGCCTTTTCAAGTACCTTTGCAGCAGCAGTAGCCTTGCTTCTTATATCCTCGAGCTGTTTCTTGACATCAGCCTCGACCTTGTCTATTGCTGAGAGATCTTTCTTCTTCTTCTCCTCAGCCTCGGCCTTTGCCTGATCAGCAGCCTCTTTTCTTGCAACAATGCGCTCAGCCTGTTTTGTCTTGAGCTCAGCGATCTTGTTCTTTAACTCTTCTTCTTTCTTCTTTGCATCATCGAGAAGCTTCTTAGCATCAGCTTCAGCCTTTGTCTTCATATCTGAGGCTTCCTTCTCAGCCTTCATAGCTGTAGTCTGAACCTTCTCGAGCTCACTTGCCTCTGCCGTAGCATACTTCTCTTCCTCAGCAGCAAGGAACGCCTCATGCTTGGTCTCTCTATCTTTTCCTTCTGCCGTAAGCTTATCTGTCTTTTCCTTGGCAGCAGCTTCCGCATTCTGGATCTCAACCTCTTCTGCGATCTTAGCCTCTTCGACTACCTGCTCTGCTTCCTCGGCAGCAGCCTCTGCCTTTGCCAGAAGATCCTCAGCCTCAACAAGAGACTTCTTAGCTGAATCGAGAGCTTCCTTAGCCTCTGCCTTCGCAGCCTTGAATGAGTCATTCTCCTTCTTTGCGGCGGCAACATCCTCACTGATCTTCTTGTTGTCGTTCTCAGCAGATGTAATCTGATCAGCAGCCTTCTTTATGAACTCCTCGCTGTCTGAAATCTTCTTCTGAACCTCTTCCTTGGCCTTCTTTGCTGCCTCAAGAGCCTTTGCAGCCTCCTCCTCAGCCTTCTCTGCCTTCTTCAGTTCTTCCTTCTGTATTGCAAGCTTTGTGTTTGCATCATTTCTGCTGTTCTTTGCATTCTTAACAGCCTTCTCTGACTCCTCAAGCTTCTTCTGGAGCTCATCAAGAGTCTTCTGTGACTGACTCTCCATCTCAGTGGTATTCTTAAGATTAGCATCAGCCTCTTCCTCAGCCTTCTTAGACTCGCTGAATATTGCACCAGCCTTTGTCTTGTCTGCCTCGGCAGTCTTCATGATCTTGGATGCTCTTGCTTCCTCATCTGTGCGCTTCTTCTTGGCTGACTCTATAGACTTCTTCTTGTCTGCATCTATGTCTGCCAGCTTCTTCTTATCTGCATCCACAGCCTTGTTGTACTCAGCGACACCCTTATCCACATTGGTCTTCTTAGTGTCGGCAAGTGCCTTTATAGCCTTGTCAGCAGCAGCCTGAGCCTCATTGATCATATTGTTCTTATATGTATCAGGATCGCTCTCCTTGAGGATTCTGTCTGACTCTTTCTTAGCAGATTCATTTGTATCTGCTATCTCTTTCTTGAGCTTTGCAATATTTGCATCAAGCTCTTTCTCCTCGCGCTCAAGCAGCTCAGCGTCGTTCTTCTTCTTTGCCTCAGCCTCCTGTGCCATCTTTGCATCATAGTTCTGTTTCTTGGCAGCAAATTCTTCAAGCTGCTTTTCGAGATCCTTCTCTGTCTTCTCGCATTCCTCGATGGTCTTCTTCGAGGTCTCAGCATGCTTCTTTGCCTCTTCAGCGTTCTTTCTGGCATCGTCGATTGCCTGCTGCTTCTTTGCCTCAGCCTCAGCCTTAGCCTTTTCAGCGGCAGCCTTCTTTCTTGCCTCTTCTGCCTCTTTGCGCTTCTTCTCCTCTTCAGCCTTACGCTTAGCCTCTTCCTCGGCCTTCTTCTTAGCTTCTTCCTCAGCCTTCTTCTTGGCTTCCTCCTCAGCTTTCTTCTTGGCCTCCTCTTCAGCCTTCTTCTTGGCTATCTCCTCAGGGCTCTCCTCGTCTATATTGGACAGGTTCTTTATTCCTGCTCCAAGGAAATCGTCATCATCGTCGTCATCATCGTCAAAATCATACAATGACTCTCCAGCCGCAGCCTGCTTGTTTCTATCTGGGAGAATGCTGAACAGATCTCCGTTCGCATCACTGCCTCCCTTAGGTGACTTAACTTTATTCACCTTTGCATTCTTATCAGTTACCCACTCAAGTGTCTCTTCATCCTCAGCATTTTCATCATCATCAGTGAGAACAATATTGCTTCCACCTGTTGACTTAACTGTGCCTTCAGTTCCGGCACCGAACTTAAATCCGCCGCCAAGACCGCCTTCTGTTTTAGGTGTTTTACCAAGACCGCCGCCAAGACCGCCTGATCCAAGGCCTCCTTCTGTCTTAGGTGTACTTCCGAGTCCGCCGCCAAGGCCGCCTCCGAGACCACCGCCCGACATATCATCAGCGATACCTCCAAGGTTAAGACTGAGCTTAGGTGCAGCTCCCTCTGGTTTTTTATCTTCTTTTTTATCTTCAGGCTTCAGTCCCTCTCCCTCTTTTGGAACGTCTTCCTGTTTTTCATCCTCAGTTGAAGTTTCCGGTTCATCCTCATGAACAATTCCAAGAGCCTCTTCTCTCTTACGGCGTTTCTTAGCCTCGATTCGTTCTAACTCCTCCTTGGACAAAGTTTTGTGTTGGCTTTTAGCAGTCTCAGCATCTTTCTTCTTGCTGCCACTCTTGAGAAGTTCTTCCTCTTCTTCTCTCTTTTTCTTGGCAGCTTCTGCAGCTCTTTCCTTTTCAAGCTGTGCCTTGATCGCCGCAATCATTGCTTCTGTCTGATCTACAGCCAATTCCCTCGCCTCCTTCCGTTTGTTCAAATAAAAAAGCAATACACTATATGTATGATCATGCTACTTTATTTCTTCTTTGATCAGCCCTTCAATCTGAACGGCTTTTTCTTCGGTTGCTCTGGTTCAGCGTCAACCATTTCCTGCTGTGAGGATGCCTGCTCATCCGTCTTCTCCTCGTCGGGAGCTGCCACAGCCTCCTCTTTATCTTCATCATCAAAATTCAATATAGAATTGAACTCCGTGTTGAATTTAATTCCAAGTCTTGCAAGGAGTCTGTCTGTTTCACCGATAAGATCCTCCTCTTTCTTAAGACTTTCCGATATCTTGGCTTCATCAGCCTCTATCTCTGCATTTATATCTTTCTCTGCCGACAGATCATACAGTGCTGCATTCTCTGTGTTGTAGTCAGGGAACAGACTGCTCTTAAACACCGGGAAGCCATTATTCTTTGGCTTTTCCGGTTCTGTCTCCATCGCAATTTTCTCTTCTGACTTATCCTCTGCTTCCATTATGAATTCCTCTTCGACCTCTGATTCAGCTTCAGCCTCAGTTTCTTCGATCTCCAGTTCAGCCTCAGCTTCAAATTCTTCCACCTCTGGTTCGACTTCCACTGGAACTTCTTCCATCTCAGATTCCTCAGATTCCGCATCGATTGTAAATTCTTCTAACTCTGGCTCAGCTTCAGTCTCAAATTCATCTTCAATCTCCGATTCGGCATCGATCGTGAATTCTGCGCCAACCTCAAGTTCTTTTTCGAATTCAGGCTCAGAATCTGAATCTACCTCGAATTCTTCTTCGATCTCCGGTTCGATCTCAACTGAGACTTCATCAACTTCCGGTTCATTCTGCTCTACACCCGGCTCAACAGCAGTTTCTTCCACATCATTCTGAGACTCCGCATCTTCCATCAGATCCTCGAGATTCTCATCGTCAACCTCGAACTCCTCAAGAGATTCAAAGGCTTTATCAAAATCAAACGTTTCTGATTCAACCGGTTCATCAGGCAAAGTCTCCGGCTCTGCATCCGACTCAAATCCATCCTCAAAGTCTCCCTCGAACTCAGAATCAAAGGTCTCCACAACAGTATCGTCTTCAGAATCGCAATCTGACGCACTGTCAGATACGTCATCAAAATCGTCACCATCAACCTCAACCATGACTACTTCCTCCGGCTCTTCTTCGATAACATAATTATCTTCCTCCACCGGTTCGGAATCCTCATACTCATTGTCGTTATCTTTGTTATACACCGCTGCATCCTCAGGAGTCAGCTCTCCGCTTATCTCGGTCATATCCTGTGACTTTCCCTCAGGAGCTTTCTCACTGTCACTGCTCATCGCCTTGAGCTCAGGTTTTGCCTTATTCCCGGCATCATCAGCGGTATCGGAAATAACTTCCTCGAGCAGTTGTTCCTTGTCAAGATTCTCGTTCTTCAGAGATTCCATCTCCTGCTCGACAAGCTCTTCCTCTTTCCTTGACATCAATCCAAATAAACCTCTGGATTTCTTCTTCGGCTCAGAATTCTCTTCTTCCTGACGAGCTTCCTTTTTCTGCTCTTTTTTATCCTTCGATCTAATCCACATCTGCTTGAATTTCATGGAACTCGTCACAGGTGCGTCATCCTCGACCATGATCATGATCTTAGCATCCTTTGGATGCATTCTCAGATCGTCTTCTTCCAGTATCTTATTTTCATTTGCTCTTGTATCTGCCTGCTCAGGATCATCATCCGGCATCTCCGTGTCAGGATAACAATAGATCATGGATTCAAGATCCACATCGCCGCCCATGAGCTTGTCCAGCATATACAAATGTGAAGAGTTCTTGTAATGCGCTCTGAATTCAACACAGGCGCTGTCAAACTTCTCCCTGTTTCTTATGTACGCATGAAGCAGAAGCATCTCAAAATCCCACTCTTCATCCGTCTCAACATCATTCGCCGACACCAGTATGCTGTAAAGTTCATTCACGGGCTTCCTGTGTGCCTTGGCTATCATATATTCAAGTCTGTATGTACCTGCATCCTTATTGGCCTGATTAAATGTATATATCTCAAAATAATGCTCTGCAAGCTGTGTAAATCCCATGGATAAATACAGTTTTATCAAAGAATATATTATCTTGTTACCAGCCGGAGCCATGGCATGTGCCTTGACAAGCGCCGCTCTGGCCTCAGGATATCTTTTGTTCTCGTAATACACCTCGCCGCATATTCTAATAAATTGTGGACTAAGTGACTTCGACAGATCCTGATGTTCAAGTATATCGAGAGCGAGACTGTAATCGCCATTGTCTGCAAGTTCCTTTATTTTGTTTACACTTGACATACTGATTCCAGTACTCATAACCCAGCCTCCCACTTTTTATCATCGTATTATTTTATCATAAACGGCTATTCTTTACAACCTTTTGATTGGTCAGCAAAAGGACTATCCCGGCCACAAACCCCGCCACATGGGCAACATTATCAATACCTTCTGACATCTTTCCGTTAACCAGTGTCAGAATAAATAATATAAGCATATTAATAAGTGACAGATCCTTCACCCGGCCCTTATTGTAAAATGCTATGACAACCAGCACTCCCAGAAGACCAAATATCGCTCCGGATGCACCAGCCGAGTAAGCATATGTATTATTATAAAAACAATCTATGTATGATGCAAATGACGCAGTAAGACCCGTGGCAATATAAACTATGACATAATTAAATCTGCCTATTATATTCTCAACCCTCGCACCGAGTGCGATCAAAATTACCATATTTCCAACCAGATGTGCTATTCCAAAATGTGTAAACATTGATGTCAGGAATCTGTAATATTGTCCTTTTTCTGATATCGCAAGCACTTCCACAGCCAGTTCCGTAGGTTGATAAACAAAGATACATGCAACGTACACCAGAATATTTAACAACAGTAATATCGGTGTTACAACACCGAAGATTCTTATCAGATTGTGCTGGGATCTGCGGTTATCCACCACCGTTTTTTTATCGATCACATCATAGAGTGAGTCAAAGTCAGTGGGCTGATTCTCAAATATATACAGCTTTCCGTAATCCTCCGTGAACAGCCAGACATTGTCCAGTTCTTCAACTATCTTTTTTGTCATATCATCAAACATTCCGTTTGGAGTGATGAGTATATTGAGAAGATTGACTTTTCTATGCGAATCCGAAGAAACGTCAAGCAATATTTTATTATTGAACTTTTTCAGAGTCTCAGAATCAAGATTATGATTACTGCCTATAACAACAATATATACGGCATCGCTGTCTGCTCTGCCGTATACGTTGTTACTTTCCGGATTGAGTTGTCTGTAACCCTTCTCCTTAAGATTTTTTATTATCTGTACCATGTACTGTTGCATATCGTCTTATAATCCTTATAATCCAAGGAAGAGATTCTCAACTTTCTCAATAACAGAGTCCTTCATGGATCCTCTGCTCTTCTCGTAATTAAGACCGGACTCCATGATCTCAAGAAGCTGCATTCTCATTCCTGTATCAATGTCCTTGATGTACTTCATGAGTACATCCTTGATCTCTATTACATACTCTTTTGTCTTCATCTCTTCAAGCATAGGCTCGTAGTTGAATGTGATAGAGTTCTTCATCTCATCCTGCTTTCTTCCACAGATCACACATTCCTCTGCGCCGCCTTCGTTTACGTGTCCACAGTTACATGTCCACACAAGTCCATCTGACTTGTAGTTTGCTACTGCATCAATTCCCTTTTTAAGCTTGAGTGCCTTAAACTTAACGTCAGACATCTCAATTTCGATAGAATCTGCATCTATCTCGTATACTCCGCTGGCCTTGACATACTTCTTGATGTATACCTTGACGGAGGATATCATCTTTATATACTTATCCGGAAGCTTACACTCCACATAATCCGACTTGAGGAGCTTGAGGTTGGTCTTATCAAATGTAAAATCAACATCCGGCAGTGTTATATTGTCACCATAGATATTGGTGAACTGAAGCTCTGCCTTAAGCGCCTTTATATCGTCGTTATTGTAGTTGTTGAACCACACGGAAATCTTTGTTCCCTTGCCCTCTGATGCAAGTACAACCTTTGATGCCCTTGGCACGAGCAGGTCGTAATAGTTTCTTACATAAATCTCATTTCTGATGAAGCTGCTCTTGTCAAATTCTGACTTGTACTGCTCCTTTATGTTTACCAGAGTTCCACTGGCAACAACAGCAGTCACGTTGTTGGTGTATTCCTCAACACCCGTTCTGAATCCAACTACAGCATTATACTTCGTCTCACGAACCATATCTGTGAAATTATTGATTGTTTCATTGAGGATCTCATCGATCTTCTCCTGATAGATATCTCTTCTGTCCGTGGCAATATCCGCAATAGATGTTCCGAAATCCTTCAAAAAGTTGGAATTAAGTATCGTCTGTGTGAACTTGTATGTTCCATAGTCAACGATATCATATCCCTCAAAGCTTGTTCCCGATGTAATTAATACTTCCTTCATTAGCGCACCTCCCAAATATAAAAAAATTGTATCACAATAATCTTCATTTAACAAATGTTTTTTGTGAATTTTCAATCAAAAAAAGGTGCTTTTTTGTGAATATTATAAAAATTATTATAATTTATTTCTTCACATCACTATTTTTATATGTGACAAATGTAAAATTCACCTCTGACACATCCTCACCCGGTCTCTCATCCGTCACATTCCAGTTGTCCATTTTGTCGAGATCCGAAATAAATGCATCAGCCTCAAATTCTCTGTCTATTTTGGTGATAACCGCCTCATCACAATATGGTATGAGCTCATCGTAGATAGTCTGTCCGCCTATGACAAAAATGTCATCCGTGTTATACTTTGCCAGCTCTGCAAACAGTTCGTCCATCGAGTGGACAACCACCGCATCCTCAACTGTATATTCAGGATTTCTGCTGAGAATTATATTTGACCTTCCCTTGAGCGGTCTTCCACCCGGAAACTCCTCCAGAGTCTTCCTCCCTAGAACAACGACATGCCCCATCGTGGTCTGTCTGAAATTCCTCTGATCCTCCGATATCCTTATCAGTAATCTGCCTTTATTTCCAATAGCCCAATTCTTATCTACTGCTGCAATAAACTTCATATGTCCTCCATCTGTATACTTCCCGTCCCATGCTTCATAGTCTTATATCGCAATAGGAATATCCTTAATCTGTGGTCCCGTCTCATAGTCTTCTATTCTGAAATCATCCAGAGTAAAGTCATAGAAATCCTTAACATCAGGATTCATGTAGAACTTTGGAGCAGGATATGTAGGTCTTGTTATCAGCTCCTTGACTATCGGTATATGTCTGTCATATATGTGAGCATCCGCGATCACATGTACCAGTTCTCCCGGCTTAAATCCCGTGACCTGGGCAAGCATATGTACCAGAACCGCATACTGGACAACATTCCAGTTGTTGGCCGCAAGAACATCCTGGGATCTCTGATTCAATATAGCGTTGAGTCTGTCCCCAGTTACATTGAATGTCATGCTGTACGCACACGGATACAGGTTCATCTCACTCAAGTCCTGGTGAACATATATGTTAGTGAGCATTCTTCTGCTATATGGGTTATTCTTAAGGTCATATATCAGTCTGTCCACCTGATCCATCATACCCTCTTTGTATTTATGCTTTACACCAAGCTGATATCCATATGCTTTTCCTATGGAACCGTCGTCATCCGCCCAACTGTCCCATATATGGCTCTTGAGATCATGAACATTATTTGACTTTTTCTGCCAGATCCAGAGCAGCTCATCAATAGCCGACTTCACATACGTCTTTCTAAGTGTTATCGCAGGGAATTCCTTTGACAGATCATACCTGTTGACAACACCAAAGCGCTTTATGGTGTAGGCATATGTTCCATCTTCCCACTTTGGTCTGACCTTCTCCCCCTCCGTACTATATCCATTATCGATTATATCTTTACACATGTTTATAAAGAGATCATCTGCAAGACTCATTTGGGTAACCTCCGATTGTTTTTTCAGATAATTATATCATACTCTCCATCCCACATGTGATTAATTATTACATCAAATAACACTTTTTATTACATTTTGATTTACAACGGACTATTTTTGTGTACAATGCAAAAAAACATTCAAAGGAGGTGAAACATGAAACCACATTCATCCAATCCACTACCTGCCCTTCTCAGATACTTCAGACAGAAGGCAGGACTCACACAGCAGGATGTCGCAGCCGCGCTCTCTATTTCCAGATCCGGATATGCCAACTACGAGGAAGGGAGAAACATACCAAATATAGAACAGGCCATAAAACTGTCAGAGCTTCTCGACCACGATTTTCTATACGCATACACCCTGTCATCAAGATACATGCAGGGGCATCCAAAGCCATTGCAGATCGTCATGGAGGACAATTCATACATGACCGCCATAGAATCCAACCAGAGCACAGCAGACATGCTGGGCAATTACAGATCTCTAAACGACAGCGACCGCCAACTGATAGACACGTTTGTGGCAAATCTAGCATCTAAAAATTCCAGACTGTAGATTCAGTATTATACCCACCAATTACAGTAAATATTATTTTCAAGGAGAAAACAGGAAAATATGCAAAAAAGAAAAGAACGCAACATTGATCCGTCGGTGTACGAAGACGATTCATCCGATCAGGATTTTAACTGTGCAGTGATAGGCGGCGCACTGAAGTCTCTAAGGCGCAGCCACGGAAAAAGGCAGCAGGAAATAGCCGCCATCTTGAAGGTGTCCGTCTCCGCCTACTCGCACTATGAATGTGGAGAGCGAATCCCGGATCTCATAAATCTTATCAGGATATCCAATTTATACAGTATTAATATGAGTCATCTGGTGCTGCTAACCTGCATCGATATAGCAAAGAAAAATAAGATGGACATCAGCGAAGTGTTCCTCGCCTATAGCCACGGCAGGACTCTTCCACCGGAAGCAACAGGAATACTGTCCGACTGTGATCAGCTTGACGACAACGGCAGGGAAAATCTCAGGCTGTTTTTAAAGTCTGCACTGAGCTGCTAGCAGACTCACAATTTCGAAATAATACGGTTCAGATCGTTTATAACTCTCTTCT
>OGNM01001280.1_pt1 | contig 11372 bp, 6 predicted proteins | sample 1573441 | NCBI WGS metagenome assembly OGNM01 (sample SAMEA2581915, study PRJEB24529) | metagenome | biome: Human gut stool | place: China | collected 2011
GCACAGGTTGCAGGCAGATTTCTGTTCCTGGGTGTCTCCGTGCAGATTCTTCTGGGAATTTGCTGGGGCGTCAGATCCTTTGGAATTTTTCCGGAATTCGGCGATAGCTACACATGGCTGAAAGCGTCAGAGACACTTGTGTGTGATGACTACATGGGGATCGGCTACCCTCTTTTTCTGATGCTTGTAAAAGGGATAGAATCCATAAGTTCTATCCCTTATACTTTTTTTGTATATACGGTACAGATCCTGATTGCATTTTATGCCGGTGTAGTATTTTTACGGGCATGTGGAGTGACAGGGAAAAAGATATTTTTGTGCTGGGGAAGCCTGGCGCTTCTGACTTTTCCCTGTGCCATGCAAAGTCATCTGGCCGTATTGCCGAATTCTCCGGGATATTCCTTTTTACTGCTGGAACTGTCGGCGGTGATCCGGATCCTGCGGCAGGATGCTGTGGCGGAGGATGGTGAGACGACAGCGCCGGCCAGACCGTTACATGGTCTGTTCGAAGCCGGAATCTGGTGGGCGCTCAGTACACTGTGTGTGGTGGAGAATCTGTATCTGGGGCTGGTACCGCTTATTGTTCTGTGGCTGATACATCTGTGGCAGCTACGGAGCAGAAAGACGGAGAAAAAGAGAGTATGCCGGGAACTTTTGCTCCTTCTGGCAATGGCGGGAATTTTATTCACGCTGGTGCCCATGTGGCAGACACCGGGCAGCTACGGGAAGGCGGAGAATACGGTGAGCGCCGCCATGATGCGCCGGTTCAGCTGGACGCATATGAGAGAGGAAGAAGAATACGATGAATGGCCGGAACAGCTGCGTACCTGGATGACCTGGAAAGAGATGAGGAATGCCGGGTATTATGCGGGAACCATGGAGTCCGGCATACAAAAGACGATGGAGGATCGTTTCGGCACGGCGGAAGCACAGAAGATATTCAGAGAGTATGCCGGGTATCATCTGAAGACGTATACTTCCGACAATATCCATCAGATTGCCTGGGATTGCCTCGGATATGCCATGCCTACGGTACTGTTGCAGCTGCTGTTGGACGGCAGGGGATATGACTCCTTCTCTGGCAGAAATGTAGACATTATGATGACGGGAGATCCAAGGCTGACAGAGCTTTTGTTAAAATACAGCAGCTGGTGGTTCCTGTCGGGAATCGCTGTTGTGGTCGTGAGCGGCATGATATGCGGGATCATTGCCATGCGCCGGCAGAAAAAAGAAAAAACAGTACCGGACAGAAGCCTGTTCTGGAAGATCTCAGGAGTCTGTGTGATCACTGCGGCAGGCATGATCCTGTGGTATACCATGCGGGATGCCGGATGCCTGGATTACAAGAACGGATTGCTGCCGGGTTCTCTGTGGCTTGTGGGAATGATCCTCTGGACCGATAGGACCATAAGCGCCGGAGATACAGAAGACAACCCGGAGAAATAATAGAATTGTGACAGCAGAAACGCGGGAAGGAGGAACCATGACGAAGATGACAACAAAAGTGAAAACGCAGAAATCAGAAAAAGTCTGGTTCTTTCTGGGAGCGTTGGCAGTATTTTTTATGGGAGTTCCGTATCTTGTATTAGGGAAGGACTCTGTGTTCGTGTATCACGATCAGCTGGACGGTGAGGTGATCGCCTATCTTCTGCAGGCAAGATATCTGTGGGATGGCAGCGGTGTATTGCCGGAATTCATGAACGGCGCAGCAAAAACAGCGCTTACCATGCCGGCCCCCGCCTGTGTGCTGTTATACCGGTGGTTGCCTGCGGAACTGGCACTGGCCTGTATGCAGGTGGCTGGCAGCTTTGCCGGATATCTGGGAATGTTCTGCCTGCTTGGATGGGCCGGAGAAACATCGGAAACACTGCGGAGAAGAAAAGGACTTGTCGGTTTCATAGCCATGCTGACCGGATGTATGTATGCGTATCTGCCGTTTTTGCCGGTGTACGGGCTGTCCCAGTATGGATTGCCGCTGTTAATGTATTGTGTACTGCGACTGGGGGAAAAGGACAGACCGAAGAATTTTCGGATTCTCTGTTATTTTTATGTACTGCTTTTCGGATGTAATTCTTCCCTGGTGTTATCCGGTTTTGCTGTGCTGGGAATCTGGGCGGTATGGGAGATCGTCACACTGGTGGAGAAAAGGAAACAGTTCTCCGCCGGACAGGCTGCAGCCTGGGGGATTTTGCTGCTTACGTATATCGTTGAGAACGGTTCGTTATTGCTTCAGCTGTCCGGAGGACAGGGAGAAGAGATTTCTCACAAATCGGAATATCTGCTCAGCCCGGTGGACTTTTTCAGTCAGTTGAAAACAAACCTCCTGCAGGGAGGACAGCACAGTGTGGATTATCATGGACTGATCCTCGTGGTGCTGTTGATGACAACAGTTGTTTTATTTTTCCTAAATCGGGCAACGAAGAAGAACATAGCGGATAAAAAGAATGTACCTGAGGGCGGAGAAAAACGGTTATGGAAAGCCGTGGGCCTGTCACTGGCCGTTATTGCAGGCTTTGCGGCAGTGGCCGCACTGTGGGACAGCAGTATCGGAATCGCTATCCGTTCCAGTCTGGGTGCTCTGAAGGGCTTTCAGGCCAACAGAGTCCTGTGGCTGAGTCCCTGCCTGTGGTATTTTATTCTGGGGTGCAGCCTGTTATTGCTGACGGAACAGCTCCCGGAAAGAGACACAGGAGCGGAGAAAACAGGGAACGGACGCAGGAACGGTGTGATCCCGGGGATCATCGTAATGGCCGCAATGCTTCTTACCGTGGCAACAGCCGGGAAGATTTTGCTGGAGAGCAATCTGAAGCCCAATCTGCAAAAACTGGTGAACCGGAATTATGCAGCCATGAGCTTCCGGGATTATTATGCCGTGGATGTGCTGGATCAGGTACAGGAGTACCTGCGGGAGAATACCGGGGAAGAACCACAGGATTACCGGGTCGTAAGTCTGGGGATCGATCCCGCTGCGGCATTGTATCATGGATTTTACTGTCTGGACGGCTATTCAAATAACTACTCTCTGGAGTACAAGCACCGTTTCCGGGAGATCATTGCACCGGAGCTGGACAAGAGTGAATATCTGGAAGACAGCTTTGACCATTGGGGGAATCGTTGCTATTTGTTCAGCGCGGAATGCCCCGGCTATTATACGATCGAAAAAGGCGGCTTTTATTTTCAGGACTATACGATCGATGCGGAAAGTCTGAGGCAGCTGGGCGGAAGCTATCTGTTGTCGGCAGCCTATATCGATCACAGTGAGGATACCGGTCTGGAACTGATGAGGCCGGAGGCCTTTGAGACAGAGAACAGCTATTACCGCATTTATCTCTATCGGGTAATGGATAATGAATAATAACGGAGATGGGAAGATTCCTATGATTGGACAGGAAAAACGGGATAAATGGAAAAAAATCCTGCCGGAACTGCTGGCAGTTATATTGTGCCTGGTATTGATGGGCGCGGGAGTCAGCCGGAAGGAAGGCTATCACATGGACGAACTTCTGAGCTTTGAACTGGCAAATGCCAGGTATAATCCCTGGATCGTACCTACCCAGCCGGAAGGGCGTCTGGCCAAATTCGTGAACGAAGAGATCGAGGGGGACAGTGCGGGAGAGACTCTGGAGAATCTGAAAAATACAGTAACAGATGTGCTTAGGAACCGGGGAAACAGCAAGCTGTTGTCTTATAAAGCAGATGTCTATGAGGAACCGGTCTGGATCACGGACCGGCAGTTTCAGGATTATGTTACGGTGGATCAGAAAGATGCCTTTGATTACCTGTCGGTTTATTTTAATGTAAAAGATGACAATCATCCGCCGGTACATTTTATGCTGCTGCATACCATGAGTTCTGTCTTTCGGGGAACATTGTCACCGTGGCTTGGATGCAGCATCAATCTGGTCTGTCTGGGAATTACATTGTGGCTTTTACTGCGGCTGGGGAGACAGCTGGCAGATGTGTTTTCCCTGGAAGGAAAGGGAAGACAGCTGGGGATCCTGGCGGTGCTTCTCTATGGAATGAGTACCGGAGCACTGGGTACGGTGCTGCTGATCCGTATGTATGGGCTGCTTTCCTGTCTGTGTGTCGCCCTGTTTTCCGTTCATGTGGAAAAATGGAAGAATAACGGGTTTGACAAGAAAAACAAGGGCCTTATCGCTATTACGGTGCTGGGTTTCCTGACACAGTATTTTTTCCTGTTTTACTGCCTTCTGCTGGCGGCGGTTACCGCAGTGATTCTGCTGTACCGGCACAGGAACAAAGAATTATGGTGCTATATCCGGTCCATGGTGATCGCTGCAGTGATCGGACTGGTATTGTTCCCTTTTGCAATTTCGGATGTGTTCTCCAGCGGAAGAGGGACGGAAGCGCTCGGCAATCTGGCCTCCGGATTTGCCGGTTACGGACAGAGACTGGCTGCATTTGGCAGAATTCTGGCGGATCGGACAGTGGGAGCGCCTCTTCTGACCGGCGGATGTGCCGCCGGCGCATTCCTCCTTCTGGGAAAGCTGTATCTGAGCTTCCGGGCCGGGAAACAGGAACAGAAAGGTGAAAATTCCGGAAGAGATGCGGCCTGGATGCTGATGGTGCCGGTGGCCGGATATTTTCTGCTGGCATCCCGCATGTCACCGTATCTGGTGGACCGCTATATTATGCCTTTGTTTCCGTTTGTGGCATTGCTGCTTGCTTTGCTATTGTGTCTCCTTGGAAAAAAACTGACAGAGATCTCCGGATGGAAAGAACAGATCGTGGGAGGCATGCTGGTGCTGTTGCTCGTGGTGGTACAGGGGCTGCGGCTTGCGGCCTATGATGGGGAATACCTCTATCAGGGATATGCCAGACAGGAAGCATTGGCGGAAGAATATGAGGAGTTCCCATGCATCTGCGTTTATGCGGGAGTGGGCTATTATGAGAACCTGCCGGAATTTATGCGTTACACCAAAACTTTGCTGGTAACGGCAGAGGAACTGAAGGAACGTAAGGATACGGAATCCGTGGAGGCACTGGACCGGGTGATCGTATTGATCAAACCGGGTGTGGATAAAGAAGCAACAGTGTCTGTGCTCCGGGATAAGTATGGTTATACGTCGGAGGAACTTCTGCTTTCGGAAGGCGTGCACGGAGATATGATATATATGTTTTCCAGATAAGGAATGAAATGATAAGAAGACAGAAATGAGGTTGAAACATGATCGCAGTTCGTTTGCTGTGGCTTGCCGTTCTGCTGGTAGCGATACCGGCATGGGTGGGAAATTGTTTTTTAAATGTGGATAAACCCTGTAGAAATCCGGTATTTCTGTGGATTAGTGGTCAGATGCTGCTATGGGCGGGATTTCAGGTGATCTGTGTGCCGGTGATCCTGTTGGAAGGCCGTATGTGGATGGTGACCGTAGCTTATTGCGGCTACATCCTGGTGCTGCTGGCAGCGGCAACGGTCCGGTATTTCCGGCAGTCCCGTACTCTGCGGGCAGTCCGGGAAGCAAAGCCGGAGAAAGCAGAGATTATTTTGTGGGTGCTGGCTGGTGTGCTTTTGCTGGTGCAGCTGGTATTGGCAGTGCTGATGGTCTACGGTGATGGTGACGATGCCTATTATGTGGCAATCTCTGCAGCGGCAGAGGAATCCGGCAGGATGTATCAGAAGATCCCTTATACGGGAATGCATACGGAACTGGATGTGAGACACGGGCTGGCACCTTTTCCTATCTGGATCGCATGGCTGGCCCAGATGACCGGCATCACTACGGTGATCGTGGCGAAGACTCTGGTGCCGGTCGCTCTGATCTCCATGACTTACGGAGTATTCTATCTTCTGGGAAGCAGGGTATTATTCGCAGGAGAGGGCGCATACCGGAAGAAATGGGCGTTGCCTGCATTTTTACTCTGTACGGAAGTGCTGGTGCTTTTCGGAGATTATTCTTATTATACTGTAGAGAATTTTATGATTGCCAGGAGCAGACAGGGGAAGGCTGCATTGGGAAGTATCCTGATCCCCATGATATTTTTCCTGCTGCTGACACTGCTTCGAAAAATACAGGAAGAACAGAAGATCACTGTCGGTTTCTGGGTGCTGTTGGGATCTGTGATGACGGCCTGCTGTCTGGCCAGTACCATGGGAGCATTGCTGGCATGCATGCTGGTGGGAACGGCCGGGCTCTGTGGTGCGGTCAGTTACAGAAAATGGAAACTCATACTGCCATTGATCGGCTGTTGTATTCCCTGCATTGTGTATGCCGGAATGTATTTGCTGTTGGGATGATAGGACCGGAGGAGAAGAATGGATGCTTTAAAGCTGTTTCAGGAATATATGGGGACCGGACTGATCGTTCTGTGGTTCCTGGTGAGTCTGCTGTATCTGTGGCTCACAGAGAAAAGAAAATATATCCGGGTGATGTTTCTTTATGTGCCGTTAGTATTGCTGCTTGTCTTTTTTAATCCGCTGGTGGCGAAGATCGTCTCTCAGATGGCGGATGGGGAAATCTATTACCGGATCCTGTGGTTGTTGCCTGTGACACCGGTGATTGCTTTCGGTACGGTGCAGCTTTGTGGAAAACTCGCCGGTAGAAAAAGATATGTGGGGATAACGTTGGCTATTGTGCTGTTTACGATATCCGGCAGTCTGATCTACAGGAATCCCAATTTTCAGAAGGCGGAAAATGCGTATCATGTACCCCAGAGCGTTGTGGATATCTGTGATACCATTGAGGTTCCGGGCAGAGAAGTCATGGCGGCATTCCCGGGAGAACTGCTGCAGTATGTGAGACAGTATTCCAATGTGATTTGTATGCCCTACGGCAGGGACATTATGGTGAGCAAGTGGACGGTGCAGAATGATCTTTATGATGTTATGGAGCAGGAGGTCATTGATGCACAGAAGCTGGCAGAACTGGCCAGAGAAGAGGCCTGTGCCTATGTGATCCTGTCGGAAGATAAAAAACTGGTGGGGAAGATGCAGGATCAGGAATTTGAAGAATTCGGAAGAATGCACGGATATGTGATCTACAAAGATTCCACAGTGGATCTGTATTACTTTATGAAGGAATGAGATTTCAGGGAAAAACAAGTGGCTCCCGGAGCAGCAAAGTAACTGGCTGCTTCGGGAGCCTTTTTTGACCGGAATTATTTTTCCTGGGATGCATAATCCTTGGAATAGTAATTCAGGAAGTATTCAAAACGTTTGGCGATGAGCTTACGTCCTTTTACATTCAGGTGCAGATTGTCGACAAGATATTCATCGGCATTGTCTTCGGTAATGCTGCCGTACAGGTTATCCATGAAGGATACGCTGTGGATATTGGCGGAGTAACATTCCTTGATCACATAAGTGGATAAGACATCACGGCCGTTGTAAATATACATATCGGAGCTTACATAGTCGCCGTTCTCATCCACAGCATATGCATAGGTCGGAGACATAACGATAATGCGGATCTGGGGGTAATAGTTCTGCAATACTTCAATGCTGGCCTCCAGATTGCCGGTAAACTGCGTGGGATCCGTGGGATTCTCATCACTGTACATGGCATTGCCGGACAGATAATCGGTAGCATCATACATAATGGCAACGGTGTCGATCGTGTTGAAATCCAGAGTTTTCAGTGTGTTGATTACTTCCTCTGCTTCGGCCGGTGTCTTGTCGCCCAGAGCATTGGCTGCATCGGTGTAGTAGCCATCCAGAGGAACCCCAACGGCCAGGTTCACCAGCCAGTAGAGACAGTAAGCATCCATGGGGGCAACGGTGGGGTCGTAGTTTAACTGCTGTGCAGCAAGGTAACTTCCGCTGATGGAACAGTTATAAACGGTGGTATCGGTCTCTTTGGCGATCAGATTGGCCAGATTGTCGGAAGAGTCCCTGTCATCTGCGAAGGGAGCATTTCCGAAGACAACGATATTGGAAGCATCATTAATGATCATCTGACCGTTTTCGTCGGTCAGGGGAAGGATGGAATCCCAACTGTCGTCGTAGGAACCCTGTCCGTCCTTGAAGATGTCGGACTGGCTGATCCTCTGTCCCCAGTGTGTGACGCGGTATCCTACCACGCCGACAACAATAAGAAGCACGAGAGCAAACAGTACGTGAAAATTCAGAAAGCGCCGGATACCGGCAGGGGCCGCAGACTCTTCGCCCTCAGGGATTTCTTCATCGGCATCTACGTAAAGGTCTTCTATGTCGTCATCGGAATCGGTATGGAAATTGTGCACAGAACCGGAACGAGTATTCCCGGAATGGAAATTACCAGAATCTGTGTCTTGCATTGTGTCGTTTTCCAGATCTACAATCTCAATATCCGGCATGTCATTCACAGAAGATGCGTGGATATTATGGTTGTTATTGTTTCGTTTCATGTATTCTCTCCGTTTCAGGTAATTCAATAATGTAGTGGTAAAAAGAGTTATATTGATTTTACTATTATACGAAAAGAAAGTCCATAATATTAGAAAGATTTAAGAAATTCTGAAGAAATGGGTGAATGCCTTGATGTGGGGAAAATACAATGCTATAATGTTACGGAATTGTTACACCGAGAATTATGAGCAGAAGGGATAGATCAGATGAAAAAATTATTTAACCATACAAAACGTCCGGACCGTAACTGGGAAGAAGACGTACAGGATGGTTACGATTGGGACGAGGAAGAATATACCGGAGAAGACGACGGCGAGGAATACTATGCCGATGAGGAAGAGTACACCGGAGAAGAAGACGACGAAGAGTACTATGCTGATGAGGAAGAGTACACCGGAGAAGAAGACGGCGAAGAGTACTATGCTGATGAGGAAGAGTACACCGGAGAAGAAGACGGTGAGGAGTACTACGCCGATGAGGAAGAGCACACCGGAGAAGAAGACGGTGAGGAGTACTATGCCGATGATGTGGAGTACATCGAAGAGAGTGACGATGAAGAGTATTATGCCGACGAAGATTACGAGGAAGAGCCGGCTCCCACGGGCAGGAGAAAGACCGGGGGCAAAAAGCAGGGCGGAATCGCTGTAATCTGGACAAAATTCCTGAACCTGAGTACCATGGACCGGATCATGGCAGCTACCGGAGTGGCGGTACTGATTCTGGCTATCGTGACCGGAAGTGTCTATGCCAGTGCCCGGGCAGTGGATGGACAGGTATCGGAGTTCGTCAGCGTGGGAACACAGCTGGACGGCATCCAGATGATCGGTGAGCAGGGACTTCTGGCAGTGGCAGACGCACAGATGGCAAAGATCGCGGCAGCCAATGCGGTAGAAGAAGATCCGGAAGAACAGAAGGAATATGAAGAGGCAGAGTACACCAACGGCGGTACGGTAGAACTGGAGTTGGTCTCTGTACAGAAGGATCTGAAGATCAAATTTAACAATAAAAAGACCGGCAAGCTGATCTCCAACGTACCCTTCAGCGTAACCATCACAGATCCCAACGGCAAGACCGAGACCTGGACTGATGACGATATGGACGGTATTATCTATAAAAAGGGTATTACGCCGGGGAATTACTCCGTAGCGGTAAACGCACTGACGGATGATAAATACAAGGACTATGTTCTGCCGACAGCAGCACAGAAAGTAGAAGTAAAGAAAGATATCGCCTATAAAAAGGTCGATGTCTCCAATGAGATCAAGAAAGAATCTGAGATCAATGCTGCAAAAGAGGATACACAGATCAAGGATACTACTGTAGAGTCCACACTGCAGGATACTGTGCAGTGGGTGGCAAGTACCGCAACTGCCAATACTTATAAAGAAGTATCCAAGGATACCATTACCAATCCGGAGACCGTAACGATGGCTTACAGCGGTAAGTTCCTGCGGATGGCAGAAGTGTCTCCTACAGCGGAACCAACAGCAGAACCTACAACAGAGCCCACAGCAGAACCTACAAAAGAACCGACAGTATCCCCGACTGCAGAGCCCACAGCGACTCCGACAGTAACCCCGACGGCAACAGCAACCCCGGCGGCAACAGCAACCCCGACAGCGGCCCCTACGGCAACTCCTACAGCGACTCCTACGGCAACCCCTACAGCGACTCCGGCGGCGACAATTACTCTGGATAAAACGGCAGTGACGACTTATCAGAAAGCAACGGATACAGTTACCGCAAAAGTCAGCGGAAGTGGAACCGTAAGTGCGGCTTCCAGCGATACCGGTATAGCAACTGTGGCTGTAAGCGGCAAGACCATTACTATCACCGGTGTGAAAGCGGGAAGTGCTACGGTAACGGTAACGTATACAGAAGGCAGCAACAAGGTGGAAGCCAAGTGCACAGTAACAGTAAAGGCTTCCAATGCGAGAGAAGATAAAACTACCAAGCTGAAAGACAAGAGCGGTGTACAGCTGTATGTACAGGATGGTGACAGCTATCGTGAAGCAGTCTATGCGGATTACTTTACTGCCTCTAAGTTCTTTATCAAAGGTGATGTGAAATACACCGGATGGCAGACACTGGACGGAAAGCTTTATTTCTTTACAGCGGATGGCAACAAGGTTACCGGAGAACAGGTCATTCAGGGCGCAAAATACAATTTTGCCAGTGACGGATCTCTGGTAGTTGGTTCCGGCACCATGGGAATCGATGTGTCCAAGTGGAATGGAAAAATTGACTGGAACGCCGTGAAGAATTCCGGTGTCAGCTATGTGATCATCCGTGTGGGTTATCGCGGTTCCTCTCAGGGAGCACTGATCGATGACCCTACCTTCAAGACCAACATCAAGGGAGCTACGGCAGCAGGACTGAAAGTGGGTGTATACTTCTTTACCCAGGCAGTGGATGAGGTCGAGGCAGTACAGGAAGCCTCCATGGTACTGGACCGTATCAGCGGTTACAAGATTTCCTATCCGGTATTCCTGGATGTGGAAGGAAGCGGCGGAAGAGGTGATAAGATCGATTCCGCTACCAGAACGGCAGTATGTAAGGCATTCTGCAATACCATTCAGAATGCAGGATACACCGCAGGTGTGTATGCCAACAAGACCTGGCTCAGCCAGAAGATGGATGCAAGTGCACTGAGTGGCTACAAGATCTGGCTGGCCCAGTATGCAGCAGCACCCACCTACACCGGACGCTATGATCTGTGGCAATACAAATCCACAGGAAAAGTCAGCGGCATCAGCGGCAATGTGGATCTGAACCTCAGCTACCTGGGATATTAACATCAGCAATGACCAGCCGGTGAGACTGCTTGCAGGCGGAACCGGCTGGCCATTAGCTGATGAAACACACATGAGCATGTAGGACGATAGTCCGGAATGCGAATGTGTGTCACGGATCCGAGAGCACGAAGTGCGGAGGAGCCGTGTTAATACCCGGCGCTAAGAATGCCGATAGTCCGGAATGCGAATGTGTGTCACGGATCCGAGAGCACGAAGTGCGGAGGAGCCGTGTT
>OGNM01001286.1_pt1 | contig 11304 bp, 7 predicted proteins | sample 1573441 | NCBI WGS metagenome assembly OGNM01 (sample SAMEA2581915, study PRJEB24529) | metagenome | biome: Human gut stool | place: China | collected 2011
TCCAGAGATTATTACCCGGAACAACGGTATAGATCCTGCCTGCTGTGAACGCATAGGTGTCCGCACTGTTCAGGACATATGCCACACCGTCCTCTGCTTCGGCACACTTGATCTTCAGCCAGCCATCACAGAACTGCACCACTTCCACAAGGGCATTCTTCTTATAGACCGCTACGACCTCCGCTTCCAGACTCGGCTTTTTGCGGATGTTCATGAGGGTCTTGAGCTTGCCGTAGGCAATGGTCGCCGGAAGTTCCTCCGCAGTCGGGAACTCATTCTCATCCACAGTGGTCTCCTCGTTCTCATTCACTTCGACCTCCGCTTCTTTCTCTGCCGGGGTATCCTCCACAGGGGTTGTGGTTTCCGGCTTATCTTCCGGGATATCGTCCACGACTGCTTTCTCCTCACTCTCATCTGCGCCGGTATCCGGGACAGCCTCTTCCGGATAGATCACGTTGCCGTCATTGTCGAACACTCGGCTGCCGGGGTTCTCATCACACTTGGCTTTCGCATTCGCCAGCAGACGGTACGCGCCAAACTGGGATGCCTCATCTTCCCAGACTTCACGCACACGGTAATAACCGGTCGTCAGTTTTGCGGGATACTCTTTCTTACTCATATTGCTTTCCTCCTAAAAATTGAGGGAGAGGCTGTTACACCTCTCCCCATTGATCAATCGTCCTTATTCTCCTTTTCTTCCTTCAGCTGTGCCAGCATCTCCTTGAGCTTCTCCGGCACCGGAAGACCGATAACGGCTGCGTTTTCGAGGCAGCTCAGGCCTTCATTCGCCAAATAGAAAAACACCACCGCTGTACGGATGGCGGCTCCATTCTGGAGAATCTGTGTATCAATGATGTTGGCAATCCCAACCAGCACAAAGATGCACACCTTCTTGGCGATGCCCTTAAAGCCAACTTCAGAAGAAAGCTCATGCTTGATTGCTGCCGCCAGCACTCCGGTGAAGTAGTCGCAGACCACGAACACTACAAGTGCATACAGGAAGCCGTCAAACCCGCCGAAGAACCAGCCCAGGAAACCACCCAGACCTGCGAACATCCATTCAATCTTGTCGATCACATTCTGCATAATCTTGTCCTTTCCTGCCCAATCCGGGCATAAAAAATAGACGGTCGATGCCGCCTTGTGTATACTCCTTCTATAATGAACACCGTTTCACAGACATTTTGGAGGTATGTCTGTCAGGGACGGTGGAAATTTAATAGAATTTATTGTCCAATCCAATAAACTCAATCTCACGGAACTCATTCGGATTCTTCTTCATAATCCAATCAATATAGGTAGAAATAATCATGGCACAGATAAAGTATCCGACTGCATTGTAATGACCGCCACGTTTCTGCTGATAGAGAAAGCCGGAATTATACAAAGCTGTTCCATAGGTATACAAATCAACCAGATAGACGTTCTTAAATATTCCTGCAATCTCCCGAACTGCTGAATTGTAGCCAGCATTTTCTACAGATTTTAACGGATCAGTCAGGATAAAAATTTTAGCTTTCGGCTGCATTTCCTGAATCTTCTGAATGATCTTTCCGTAATTGCCATAATAGGTGTCTGGATTCTTTGTGTAATCGCCGAGATTGATATCTTCCACCGTACCAATCTTGTACTTTCGATTGTTTTCATTCTGTCCAAGACCGATAATATAGGCCTCGCACTTATGATTTCCATCAAAACACTCCGTTGCAAGCGAACTGGAAAGGAACGTATCACAACGCAGTCCACCCTTAGACCAGTTGTAATAGGTATTCCCGGTCATTCTAGCAAGATACTGTCCCCAGGAATATTCAAGCAGATCCTTCCCTCCTGTGGTGCCATCGGCTTTTTTGTATACTGCTTCTCCGCTTGCAAGGCTGTCACCAATGCAGCCCACATGACGAAATACGGTCATTAAACCAGCATCATTTCGAATCCGTTCCAGGGGATTATCTGAGAGATTCAAACCTAACAGATCATTGATCTCTGCTGTCAGTCTTTTTTGGATATCTTTTTCCAATTTGTCTTTTGTGATTGCTTCATCGGCAATTTTCTGCGTAGTAATCGCAGCATCCTGTACCTTTCCGGTAGATACAACCGTATCCATAAACCAAATCTTAGCAAAATCTTTCAAATTTTCTTTATACATGGTCAGGCGGATATACGCAGTACCCTTGGGACAGATAAAATCCGTGTAACTTAAAATACCACCCTTTTCCTGATTGTACTTCAATCCTGAAATATACTTTTTGTCCTGATCATAAAAAGCAAGACCTGAAACATCATTGGAAGCTGTACTCATACTTGCGCGTAAAAGGCATTTACTTCCACCATATGGGAACGGCAGATAGTCCTCTGTTGCAAAATAGGTGTTTGTTCCCGGTGTATAAGTCCGCAAATCACCCTTTGCACGTGCAATATACAAATCCGGTGTCAAAACAATTTCCAGCGGGATTTCCAAAAAGGCAGCATTTTTTACCTGCACAGCGTTGTCACACAGTTTCTCTGATGTTATCGCTTCATCCGCAAGATTATCCGTTTCAACACTTTTTTCTGCCAGTTTTTCATGTGTTACCGCACGATCCACCAGATGCCCCACTGAGATTCTATAATCATCCAACCAGATACCCACGCCATCGAGATTGTCCTGCCCCATACAGGTCATGCGCATATAAGCAGTTCCATCTGGACAGAGAATTCTGCGAAATGCCAGTTTCTTAGTTTCCCGATTGTAATCGCTTCCGCTGATAAATTTCTTATTTGCATCATAAAATGCAATACCCGATTTATCGCTTTCAACTGTGGACATGGCAGAATATACCTGAAGCCAGCAGCCTTCATATGGAAATGGAATATAATCCAACGTGGCAAAATAGACATTTGAGCCCTGAGAGAAATTATCTAGCCCACCATATTTTCTCGAAATATACTTATCTGCAGTCCAAACCAGTTCTGGAGTAATGTCCAAGAACGACAGGCGGCTTCCATTTACTGCACCTTTCAAAATACCCTTGCCACTTCCAATTGCTCGAATATGGGAACCGACAGAACCGTATTTCGTTCCCTCATCATCTACTCTTGCATCCACAACTTCTGCTGCATAGTCCTTATCCTTGTCAGTCGAAGCAGACACATTAGCATCCAGTCGCTTGTCCAACGTATCCATACGGCTGTTCAACTCTGCCTTGTTGCTATTAGTAAGGCTTTCAGCAGAATTCACCCGACTGTTCATGTTGGATTCTGCGGTATCTACATACTGGGTGAGACGTGCTTCTGTATCTTCCATTTCCTTGACAGCCTCTGCGATCTGTGCACTGTAAAGGCTGTATTGCATCCAATAACTTTCATCCGAGATTGCAGTACCGACCGGCACAGGCTTTCTGCTGATATAGCTCTCACCGGACGCCTTATCCAGAACGATACTGAGTTCTTCATATTCCTTATTGATATCCCATACACCATCGTGTTTCGGAACAATTCTTCTTCCAATAAATTTAGACATAGGATTCTCCCTTCTGCCAGACAATTCCGGCTACAACTACTATCGGTTTATCCAGCAGATTGGGAGGTCCTGTCTTGGGGAAATCAAGGGTTACATAGTACCACCCCCCCCGAATTTTCTGACGAGTCATCATATTGTTTCCTTTCCCGGCATAACGCCGTTTTACTTACTGTCCTCCGTCAGCCACGCACGGATCTGGCAGTAATATCCGTCTGCCCATGCTTGATAGCCCCTTGCGGAAGGATGGATACTGTTAGTCAGCGTCCGGCTGGTTTCCGTGAACCGGTTTGTCACCGGCTTGTCCGAATACGGAAATGCCAGACGGCGGTCCGTGCGAAGACCGTGGGCAAAACAGGTCACGTTTTTGCGTGACTTGCCAGCATCAAATGCCTTGATCAGTGCAAGGTTCAGCGTGTTGATGCTCATATGGAAGATACCCATGCTGGAACCGCACTGATAAGAATAATCCGAGCCGGGTCCGCAAAGGCCGATACCGATCTTGCAATTCGGGAAGCCCGTTTCCTTATCCAGCAGCGCATCGATGAACTGCTTCGCCTGATCCACGAACTTCTGCACCTCTGCTTCCGTGCGGTACAGTGTAGTGCCCTGTGACACATCATTGGTGCCAAGTGCGATCAGGAAGTAATCGATGCCCTCATAGCCGTTGGTCTCGCAGTATTTCTGGAAGTCCAAACGTCCTTTGATCTTGTCCCAGAACGCATTCGTTTTGCCGGCGTAATCCGTGTCTGCCAGATACCGGGCAAAGGTCCAGCTGCCGCGTCCTTCGTGCTTGCCGCCAGACGGTCCTCTCGTTCCCAGCTGGTGGATCACGCAGTCATTATCCTCTGCCAGCAGACGGTACACTTCCGTTGCCACAGAACCATTGTCCACGAGAGAGTCTCCACAGATGCAGATATTCTTCGTGAGCTTGTCCTTCAGCTTATGGTGGACCCTGACCTGGACAGGTTTGGACGATACCGTATGGCAGTCATCTTCATCCAGACGGCGGACGGTCAGTGCAAAATCCGTACTGTCCTTCGTTGGCGTGTAGTTCATGCAGTACTCGTTCCGGGTCAGGCTCGGTGCATTCGTGCCTCTGGCGAGCACATACAGATTTTCCTTGCCATCGTGGCGGGAAAGACAGTCAAAGAAGATGGAAAGCTGGCGTCCCTCCATGCAGTCCCAGTGGGACGGGGTCACGATGTCATCCTCTACAGCCGGAGTAATGGCTTTCTGCACATAATCCGTGATACGCTTCGGAATGAAAGATGCCGCGTTATCAATGAACAGATCGCCCGCTTTGTATTCCTTACCGCCCACAATGAACTTCACATCCGGGTGGATGTGCGGATTATACAGCTTGCTCTGATACCAGGATGCGATATAGAACCCATTCGTGCCCAGCTTGCGGAACAGGCTGGTGTCGTACAGGTTGATGGTTTTCGTACCAGCGTCATAAGCGAGGATGCGCATCGGCATACCAAATGTCGAGTTGGGTGTGTTAAACGCCATCTCCACCGGATCACCTGCCGTGATCCACTCGTAGTGGAACGTATCCGGGACACCCAGACACTTGGTACTGACCTGGATCGTACCGGCATTCTGGTCAATGGTAATGCCGCCGCTTGCCAGATACATATGACGGGAATCCTTACCGGCAAGATCCGTGCGGAGCTGCCGGAAGCGGTCCTCATACTTCTTTTCGATATAGGAGTCACGCCGCTCTTCATCGAACAGCTCACCAGCTTTATAAGTCGTACCATCAAGCACAATGCTGAAAGAGGAACCCATGTGCGGATACCAGAAATGGTTTTCATACCATGCGGCGATATAGTAGCCATTTATTCCCAATGTCCGGAACTGTGCAGTGTTGTAAAGATTGATCTGATCTATGGACGAGTCATAGGCAAGGATCAGCATGTGATGCTTTTCCGCTTCCGTACTATCCAACATCGGTACCGGCTCCTCGCTAGCACTGATCCAGCAGTAAGCGCCGTTATCGACCACCGCCAGGATACGTTTCGTGACCTGAATGGTGCGGTTAACCGTATCGATCGCAAACTGACCTGTGGCGAGGAACATCTTTGCTGAACGGTACTTGTGCCAGGTTATCGCATTATAAGCAATCTTGGCTGGATTGCCATAATCGATCCCGTTGATGACTGTACCGCTATTCGATGGAGCCGCATATACAACATTGGATTGATAAAGGACTGCAAACACAAAGCGGTTCCTTGTGAACAAACCGCCCCAGTCACCGCCCGTGTTTTCCGCTTTGATGACCGGCAGTTCAATCTTTTCTCCCGTTTCGTCAGCAGATACTTCCATTCCATCGTAATAGATTGCCCACCAGCCTTTCGCAGCGAAATCAACCGAGGTACTGTTCTCTGCCCTCAGTTTCGTCTGCTCATACTGTGTACCATTTGTACGGCGGCAGACATACACGTCCTTTCCCTCCGGGAATGTGACTGTCACCTTGCTGCCTGTGAACCTGATATCCACGCTGCCGTTCATCCATTGCCAGCCTGTTGCGTAATTTGACAGCAATCTCAGCGGGAGCATGTTGTCATAGAGGTACACCGAGAGCTTCGAGAACAGCTTTTCATTGGTGGTAACAGAGATGAAACGGGTATTCGGAAGCAGCATGACCACATAGTTGTCATAGATCTTGCCGTTCTCTGCCCGGAAACAGCCGCCGAGGAATTTACGGTCCATGTCATAGCAGACCACGTTGTTATAGTCATCCCGGCCGCTCATATAACCAAACTGGCCATCCACCAGAATCGCTCCGCCACTAACAGGAACCATATGTGCCGCCCGCCAGCCCTCAGAAGCTAAAAGATTTCCATTCTGGTTTACAAAACCGCTGCTGATCACCCAGTTCTTCATGATATTCTGCATGGAACGCACCCTGCCGATGGCACGGATATTGTCACCGGCTGTGGGATAAGTCTTTCCCTCATCATCCACACGGGCATCTACCAGCTCCTGTGCATAGTTGGCATTTTTATCTGTAGATGCCTTGACATTGGCATTGATCTGGGCTTTCAGCATTTCCGCAGTCTTATCCATCTCGGACTTACTGGCCGCAACCGCACTATTTGCGGCATCGACCTTCTGGGTGATATCCGCCACATCCTGCGCGGTCATCTTGCGCAGGGTGGCCACATCTGATGCAGTATCTGTACGAAGCTGCTCTACATCTGCCGCAGTATCCTTGCGGAACTGCTCCACTTCTTCTGCCGTATTCTGACGGTACAGAGCCATCTGCTCCGAGAACCGGGAACACATTGCCCAGTATTCCTCCTGTGACAGAAGCGTTCCGGCCGGCACAGGTTTCCGGCTCATATAGCTGTCGCCTGTGGATTCCTCATACACAATGGTAAGAGGTTCATATTCTTTTGCTTTGTCCCAGACACCATCATGGCGAGGGACGATTCGGTTGCCGATATATTCCGACATATTTTCCCCTTTCCCGGCTCTATCAGCCGTTTGCAAACTCTACGATCAGCCGTCCGTCACCGTCCATTGAAAAGATGAGCTTCAGACCGTCTTCAGTGGTGAAAGCAAGATAGCCGTCATCCGTAACCGTACAGTTCAAAAGATTTTCAATGAATTTCTGGATGGTGCTGGATTCCGACTTGTCACTGAAGCCGAGTCCATCGTCCGAAGAAATGGCGAAGTAGCCATCATCCGTGACATAGACTTCCAGCAGTCCCTTGCGGATGGCTTCCACCACACCAGCGTAGGTATAGGTGGCGATCTTACCGTTGTTGATGGCCGCCCGCTCCACCTTCAATGTGAGGGAGAACGAACCAAGAACATCCCCCGATGTGCTGAGCATAACAACATCCAGCGGAAACCGCCCGGCCTGTGCGGTCATGAAGGTCGTGATTGTAAAGACGACCGCCCCATTTTCAACAAACACAAGGTCGGATGCTGTTTCGCTAGTGTAGTGGAAGATCGTACCGTCCGGTCTGGTACCGGAACAGGCAACGATGCAGTCCTGTGGCACGGAATACTGCACCGAGTTGTTATACAAAACACAGCGAACTTTCCGTGCTTTGTTGTCATACTGCTTAACCGGAACTGTCACCGGGATCAGGTTCTCCGTCAGCGACAGCTCCACTTCCTGATAAATGCTTGTGATCATTATGCGCTCCCTCCTTCCTGATCGGTCTTCTTATCATCTGTTTCTTCTTTGTTTCCATTATCTTTTCCTTCGGTGTCCGGGTTCTCCGGCTCCGGCTTTTCCGGTTCCGTCGGTGTGGTCGGTTCCGTTGGCTGTTCCGGCTCATAGCCAACGGTCTGCCATTGTTCTCCATCCCAGAGCTTTAACCGCAGGTTTTTCTTATCGACCCAGAGCGTATCAGCCACCGGTGTTTCCGGTGCATTTTCCGACACAGGGATACTCGCTTGGTATCTCTCATCCAAATCCTTTTGCAGATCTTCCGAGATTTCCGTAAGAGTGCCATACCGCTTATCCAGTTCCTCATATAAATCCTTGGACAGCTTTTTTGCTGTTTCGTACCGCTGATCGAGCATTTTCTGAAGCTCGGCAGAAATGGCGGTCGCTGTTTTGTACCGCTCATCCAGTTCCTTCAGCAGCTCCTCGGAAAGCTCCGTGGCTTTCTTATAGCTGTCATCCAGTTCCTTGAGAGTCTGTTCCAGCAGGATTGCTGTCCTGACTGCAGTGTCATCCTCCTCCCAGCCATAGCCCCACGTCTTACCGCCATCCGTGGATACAAACAACCCGGCAGAGCTGTTCTTCCATGCGACCGTTGACTGTTTCAAAGTCGCCGCATTGAATGCATACCGGGTCGTATTTCCCTTATTGTCAGTTTCATTTTTATAATGAAGGCCAAACAGCGCAGCAAAAAGCGCACCGTCATAAATGATAGATGCTGTGATCCCACCGACCTGCTCTCCCACTGCCGTTTCCGCACGGACTGCCGTATCATAGGCAATCGTCGCTGTATTCCGGATGCTGTTGAGCGAACCTGTCAGAGAAGAATTTCGGCTGCTGACCGTGGAATTTGACAGCGTGATGCTGTTATAGCGTTCCAGCAGCGCATCATACTCGGTCTCGGTGACTTTGGAACTGACCTCAATGCCCAGCTTTGAGATATACACATGGACCGTATCGCAAAGGGAGACACGCTCTGCTTCCACGATGTCCTCATACCCCGGTGTATTCCAGAGCTGTAAAAAGTCGATCTTGATGTCGATCTCCGGCTCCGTTAAGTCCGTGGTGTCGATATAGTTCTGTGCGTATTCCCGGAGTGCCGCTTCGCTCGGCTTTTCCTGAAAATTGCTGGTACAGTCCAGCACGGTGACCTTCTGGTAAGGAATTGACCGCTTGCTTTGCAGCACCACCTTCTCCGGCAGCTCCATGACCGCCTGGGTTTCATTATCCACCCAGTACGGATGCACACCAGTGATCGTGTTCTCGATGGATCTTTCCATCTTGAAATCCGTCAGGTTCTTACCGTAGATAATGTGGACGTTATGGTCGGCACCTCTTGCCTTATGGAACTTGACTGTATACCGGTCCCACTCGAATTCACCGCCAAAAACATCCAGAACTGACCCGGCCATACCTCCAAGGCAGTTTCGGAAGGAGGATGGAACTCCCAGCGTAAAGGTTGCACTGGATTCCACATCCGTCCAGACATTAAATGGACAGTCGGAAGCCGCATGGCTTTTCAGCCCCTGCATTGCCCCGCCACATCCGGTCACTGAAAATGGTGATACCGTGATAAAGTTGAGCTGGTAGGAAATATGCCGTGCCTGCACTTCCAGCTTGCCATCAATAGGGGTCGTGATCTTGTAGATGCGGAACGGCTGAGACTGCATGGTATCGGATGGCTTGGCAAGGATGATATTCCCCTCCTCCAGCATCTCTGCATGGATGCCATCTGCCGGACAGACCAGCTTCAGTTCATAGCTTCCGTTTCTCTTTTCCGTTACGGTACAAGACTGTGCATCTGCCAGCTTTCCGATGCCGTTATGGTCAAATTTCATTTCTCTGGAATCATATAAACATGGAATCACTGGCTGCACCTCCCTTTTACAGCGTCCACCAGCGTGGAGTCACCTCCACCGCTGTGATACCGCCTGTCCATGTGATCTGTGTCTTTCCCTCCGGCAATTCCGGGAAGTCATCCGAAAGGATGGTCTCATTGCAGAAGCCGGAAGCGTTGTAGGCGTTGTGCGTCTCACAGTTGAGCAGCACGTAGTCCTTAATACTGTGGATGGTGATCTTCTCCTCACCCACATACAGCTCACCGCCAGAATCTCCGTAGACCTTGAAGATAGGCTGCGCCGGAAATGCAAATGGGTTCTTCAAAGTTGATCTGCCATCCAACCGGATCGTCCTCTGCCCATCCACGCTCCACCTCTGGGGCTTACAATTGAAGGTCAGTTCCATCTCAGCGGCTTTCTGGGCGGTGATATCAAATTCCAGAGCATCCTTGCAGACTGCCATCCTGAAGAAATCCGGGTCGTAGGTGTCCTGCAACTTCTGGTAGCCAATCGGAGATAACAGCCATGACTTGACCGCAGCTGTCTTGGCTGGCAGACCGTTGAAGAAAAATGCCTTATACTTGATATCCACGTTCTGATATCTGCGCCTTCCTGTCCTTGCATTCTCGGTGATGATGTCCCCGTTCCTGCCGGGTACGGAGGTACTCTCCACATCTGCAGCCGGGGAATCATATACACCGGGTCCAGACAAATATAAAAGGAAGTCTTTGCTGGACTTCCCGGCAAAGGCCAGATACTGTCTGGCGTATCTGCCTTTTAACTGAAACTGTGATACTGTCTGCTTTGGGGTGTTGTAGCCCATACGCATCTCCTCCTTTACTTGAAGACTGAATCATCCTCGTGGATCATGCCGTTGATCTTATCGGCAACGGTCTGTGCCAGTTCATCATCGTTCCGAGCGTTATAGCCATTGACCGTGATATACACACCGCCAAGGTTGGTCGTCCGGGTGGTACCGCCTCCGGCCAGAGCTGCCTGTGGGAAGTTCCAACCAGAACCATCGAAGTGTGGCAGGGTCAGTTGCGGCAAGGCGAACGAGCTGATATCCTCCATACCCTGCTGCACCTTTGCTGCCATTGACCTGATCTGGCTGATCAGTCCACCCTCGCCTTTCTTGATGCCGCCGGAAAGCAGCTTCATGAAGTCGGGCATATAGGTGTCGGCGTCTGCCAGAGGTCCTTCGTCCGGCACCGAGAAATGCAGGAACGAACGGATACCGCTTGCCACACTCTTGACTGCATTGCCGACCCAGCTCACACCCTTCTTGATACCTCCTGCGATACCGCCAACGATGTCCTTTCCCCAGCTGACTGCCGAGGACGCCACATTCTTGATACCGCCCCAGATGGACGATGCCACGTTGCCGATGGCAGATGCCGCATTGGAGATTCCGTTCTTAATGGCATTTACTCCATTCGAGAATGCCGAAGTGACCTTGTTCCAGATATTTGTGACGCCCTCCCGGAAGCCATCGCAGTTTTTCCAGAGAGCGGTCAGTCCAAGGCCGATGCCACCAACGGCTGCCACTGCGATACCTGCAGGACCCGCCAGGCCAGTAAGTGCTGTGCCTGCGGATGCGAGGAAACCACCTGCGGAACTTGCTACCCCTGCAAGGGCTGTACCTGCACCAGCAGCCAGACCGGATACGGTCGTACCCACAGAACCGAGCAGACCGGAAAGCGTTGTGCCGACCGTCCCGGCAATACCGCCCAGCGAAGAACCGATAGACGATACGATACCGGAAAGGCTGCCGCCTAAGC
>OGNM01001290.1_pt1 | contig 11264 bp, 7 predicted proteins | sample 1573441 | NCBI WGS metagenome assembly OGNM01 (sample SAMEA2581915, study PRJEB24529) | metagenome | biome: Human gut stool | place: China | collected 2011
CGGCGACCACCGAGATCTACACTCTTTCCCTACACGACGCTCTTCCGATCTTGACTGATCCCTTCCTTGACGGCATCAGTCACATAACCGGAATAATACCAGATCGGGCGGACCATAGTGGGCCACTGATACCAGGAAGAGGAATAAGGATGCGTTGCCTCCAGGCCGCTGTGATAGTTGAACATGGAAGTCTGGTTGGTCAGCATACGGTCAAAAAGTCCCGGATGGGAATTGTCTACAAAGGGCAGGTAGGACAACAGATAGATTACGGCCGGAACCAGCACGAAAAAGGTCAGGCAGAAGTCGATCGTCTTTACCGTATAATCCGGGAATTTCTTTACAATCTGCTGATGCTCCATGCCGTTGGTGCTTTTTCCGGGATGGGCTTTGGCATAGAGGTATTCCCGGTAGCGTCGCAGCAGATGCGCAAAAAACAGCAGGGCCAGTCCACAGCCCGCATAGATACCGGTCCATTTGCTGGCAATTCCCAGTCCCATGCAGATGCCGCATAAGCCCAGAGGCACAAAGGTCTTATACAACGGTGTATCGTAAAAACTCATAGAACAATAGTAGTACATAAAATAGTACATTGCAATCACAAAGAACGTGATATAAACATCGATGGTGGCAATCCTTGTCTGCGTAAAATGCATAAAATCAAAGGCAAACAGGAAGCAGGCCAGAGCTGCTGCAGGTGTATTCCTTGTCATTTTTTTCCCCAGCAGGTAGATAAACGGCAGCATGGCAATGCCGAACAGAGTACCCATGATACGCCAGCCGAAAGGATTCATTCCAAAGATGGCAACACCCAGGGCGATGAAGATCTTGCCCAGAGGCGGGTGGGTATTTTCGTAGGTCGGCAGGCCGTGAAGGAACTCGTAAGCCGTGCGTGCGTGATAGATTTCATCGAAATACATGCTGTTGCGGAAGGAATAGCGTTCCGGGTACAGATCGCTTTCGTCAAACAGTGTAGGGTAGGCATCTGCGTTCAACGGGCGTGTGATGTTGCCATTCGCGTCCAAGAAGACCAGTTCAATCAGAGAGGCATCATTATCCGTCAATGACAGACGCAGATATCTGGTTGTGGCAGACACATCAGAAGTACCGTTTTCTGTGGCCTGTGTCAGCAGATCCTGCAGGGAGACATCCTGCCAGGTGAAGACATTGTTTAAAATGATCTCACCGAGATAAGTCCAGGAGCCTTCGGCATTACTTTTGACATCCATCCCAAAATGTCGCTGGTGCCAGGGAGCCAGATAACTGGCCATAGTCACAGGCAGCGCATCTTCGGGGAATTCCAGCTCGATGGCCTGTAATTCTCCCGACATATCATAAGTTGTTGTCGGAGCTTTGCGGTCTCCCAGATCATAGAGGGCAAAGCAACTGTACAGAATACCGATTGCCAGCAACAGGCACAGATCCGGTTTCGTGAAATGGATTCTCTCTTCGGAAGGAATGGGCTCCAGGGGAGAGAGAAAATATTCTCGAAGTCTTTGTCCGAGTCCTGCGGCAGATCTTGTGGAAGCAGTATGCCCGGAAGCTCTGCGGCCTGTTGCGGTCTGCGTCTTCGCATTGGTGGCAGTCCCTGTTTCATCGTGAACATAATATTTCCAGATGATCTTATAGAAATAATACAGGCAGCACAACATTCCGGCAGATACCAGCAGAATGATGGGAGCCTTGCGGTCATAATTCTGCGGATCGTAATGGTACAGCACATTGGCGGTGTTGTAAAAATGCAGCACTGCAAATCCACTGAAGCATTTCCAGAGAGGTGCAGAGGGCCGGTACAGGCAGCAGAAAAGCAACAGTGCCAGACCGGGATACATATAACGCTCATGCATACGGACGGAGAACAGGAACATCGTCAGGATGATAAAGGCACCGAGACAGAAATATCTTGAAGGCTCTTTCCGGCAGCGGGCTGCAATAAGGAAGGTAAAGAGTACGATCAGCAGGATCACGATAGTGCCCCAGGTCTTACAGGGCAGGAAGAGGAAAATCGTGTTCTGGTCGACCCAGTTCATTCCTAATAGTCCCCAGAAATTGTAGGCATTGATGGCTGCATATTCATAGGATCCCAACGTTGAAGTATATTGTGAGATCGCAGCGGTTAATCCGAAAGGAGCGCACAGAAGGAGCATCCCGCAGATGACAACCAGACCACCGCACAAATTATAGAAGAATTTCCGCCAGGAAAAATCCTGTAAGAACACATGGTCCCAGATCCCTGTCAGCAGTACCGGCGTGAAGATCAGCATCTGTGGCTTTAACAGGACACCCAGTCCGTAGACAGCATAGGCAGGAAGCAGGTTTCCCTTCATGAGGAACAGGCACATAAGGATGATCATCAGCGTGTATACGGAATCCACCTGTCCCCAACAGGAAGAATTCAGAATGACCGCCGGCTGGAACAGATACGCAGAGGCAGCAAAGATTCCCTGCAGATCGGAAAAATGCAGTCGCTTTACCGCCTCTCTGTAGAGTAGAAACCCACAGGCAATATCACAGAGAATTGCGGGTAATTTTAACAGTAAAATATGCAGATCGGAATAATAAGGAATCTGCAGCAGAGATCGTAACGCTCCGATCAGATACAATACATACATGAAACCGGGCGGATAGTCCGTAAACATCTCGGCAGAATAGAACTGCCCTGGCCCTAAAGTGAAAATCCGGTCAGCCCAGGCTGCAAAACAGGCGATATCATTACTGAAGCCGTGGGTGGTGTATGCAAGGAGCAGGCGCAGAAGCAGGGCACCGCCAAATACAAGAAACAGAAGAGAACGCCGGTTGCCTGTATTGTGGAAATGAGAACTGTTCTGAAAGCCAGTATAGCAGACACCGCACAAAAGCAGTGAAAGCAGTGCAAAAAGATGTATCATAAGATTTTATTCCCCCAATAGTTTCTTATTTAAAATCATACCTTAAAAATATCAAAAAATAACTCTTTCGTAAAGACGAATGCGGAAAAATAAGGTATAATCATTAACAAATTATAACGATTCTTGCAGGAAGGGGAAACTGGCATGAAAAATAAAAAAGCGGAAAATGCGATCACAGCAGTGCTGGCGGCAGCGGTACTGGTGACCGGAGGAATGAGTCTGCATTCTTATCTGTCAGAGCAGAGAGCAAAAAATGAATACGATGCCATCCGCCAGGAGGTGGTGGCAGAGCCTGCGGCGGGGGAAACACAGGAAGAGATTGCGGAGAAAAATTATCCGGAGCTACAGATCGACTTTGCCGAACTTATCAGGAACAACCCGGATTTTCGTGGATGGCTCTATTTCCCGGCATTGGACATCAGTTATCCGGTGGTACAGGGGGAGGACAATGACTATTATCTGAAGCATTCCTTCGAGGGGGAGAGTGTGAATGCTGGATGCATTTTCATGGACTGTGGGGCTTCAGCAGACTGGTCAGACAGGAATACCTTTGTATTCGGACATAATATGCGGGATGAGAGCATGTTTGGGGCTTTTAAAAATTTGCTGAAGGGGACGGCAAGCTGCGAGGAGAATCCTTACTTCTATATATACACGGAAGATAAAGTCTACATTTATGAGATTTTTTCCTATTATGAAACAAAGAGTACCAGTGACCGTTTTGCCACGTTTACCTCAGATGCCTCCTATGATGATTATGTGCAGTGGGCCACGGAACATTCCCTGTATGCTTCAGATGCAGACTTAAGTGACAGGGGAAATATCGTATCCCTATCTACCTGCTACGGCTCATCCGGTACAAAAAGGCGGGCTCTGATCCATGGAGTACTGACAGAAACTGCCGATTATTAGAAATATAGTACTACAAACAGATAAGCAGAGGACAAGAATAAGCAAAAAATCACATTTTTAATAAAAAATCTGAACCCTTTTTGAAAGCACTTCCGTCTTAATAGTTGTAAAGAGGAACGAAAACGTTGTAAAACGTGAAAAACATTGGATTTCATTGAGGGAGAAATCAGATGAGCAGATTTAGCAAGTATGTAAGGGAAAAAGTAGTAAAGGTTCTGGTAGCAGCACTGGTAGCAGGTTCCGTCGCAGGGAACGAGGGGATTACTGTGCAGGCAGCAGGTGCGGATTTAAATGATCCAAATTCATTTGTATTATATACAAATGAATTTGTATCCTCAAATCTGGACCATATTGAGGGAAATGCCGCAATTAGAGAATTAAAGGTTTCCATGGTAAGCTATGGGGGAAAATCTTATCTGGGAGATCTTTCTGCTCCGAATCAGATTCTTAAATATACAGCGTCAGGCAGAACAGACGAAAAGGAACTGATAATTCCGCTTACTAATTCTGACGGAACACAGAACTCTGTTGAGCGGGAAGTGACTGGACAGGGTTATAATATTATAGCTGGTGAAAATAAATTATATACTGGAAATCTTCTGAAGAACTGTGAGGTATGGGATACAGATATTGCATCTGAGATCAGCAATGTCCTGGCAGGTAATATGGTACAGAAAAGCAACGACTTGTATGCTTTGGCGGATGAAAATAACGATACACAACTGGTATTGAATGTAACAAGTGCTGAGTTAAATACCAGGATGGAAGACTATGACAAAGAGATCACCGGCGCAGCTTTTTATGGAAAAACAGTTGTGGTAAATGTAAGTGATTCCGGAACTGTGAATATTACCGGCTGGATGAATGCGCATGGTGCAAAAAAGCAAGCATTGGAACATCAGCTGTGGGCAGACAGAATTATTTGGAACTTTGGCAATGCAACAGAAGTTAATGTAAATTCTATTTTCGGATATATTCTGGCTCCGACTGCAACTGTCTATAATGGCGGAACTGTTGTCGGAGGCATCATAGCGGATAAGTATAAGCAGGGTGGAGAGATTCACTGTCCGTGCGAACCGGATGAGCCGGAACCTACGCCTACGCCGGTAGTAACCGAGGAGCCTACGCCGACACCGGTAGTAACCGAGGAACCTACACCAACAGCAACACCTGACACCCCGGATGAACCCGATACTCCGGATGATACACCAGATGATCCCGGTACACCGGCAGATCCCGGCACACCGGCCGGTGGAATCCCGGACACCCCGCAGGTACTTGGTGCAAGACGCCGCAGAATGGTGACCATCGAGGATGAGACAGTTCCCTTGGCGGACAGAGCAGTCCTCGGAGCATCCAGACGACCGCAGACCAGCGATGACTCCGATGCCTGGAATCTGGGCTTTGCCTTTTCCCTGACGAGTCTGGGAGCATGGCTTGTTCTTAAGCGAAAAGAACATTAAACAGGAACGGAACGACAGCCGATCTTAGCTGTAAAAGTATAAAAGGATCAGAATCTTGAAAAATTTTTCAAAATCTGGTCCTTTTTTCCATTTGGCGCAGTCTTCCTTATTAGGAGAGTAAAAAGAAGTAATAAAAACAGAAATACTGGTTTTGAGGGGAAACAGAAATGAAGTTAAAAAACGTAATACAGACCAAACTGGCAAAAACTCTGGTAGCGGCACTGCTGATCGGCAGCGTCTCCAACACCGGATTTACAGTACAGGCAGAAGAAGCAACGCAGAATGAGCAGAACGATGTTGTTGAAATGGCAAGTGTAAGCGGAAACGACAGCGTTGTTGCTGTAAAAGAGAAAACCTATCCCACCATCAAAACGGTGATTCTTGCTGGAGGCACCATGGCAAAATATGTGGGAGGACAGGTAGCCAGCCCCAACGTATGGCCCCATAATTACAAGCCGGCAAACGGAGATTTTTCATTGTTTGCAGGTCATAAGATGACTTTGGATGATGCTGAAACCTTTAAATATCTTTCTGTGGATAATACAGGGGTAGATGCCGAAGGAAAGTTAACCGGAAGTAACGGGGCAAGCTGGCAGTGCGTTGGATTCGTAGCATTAGATGTAAACAAATATTCTGACTGCAAGCCCGCAGATTTGTTACACTATGTTTATTACGGTGGAGACAGCGAAGGCACTTCCTATTATAAAGAAAACTGCGGAAAAACCCTTGAGGATGTAAAACAGTATGTGAATGACAACAACGGCGTCTTGTATGGTGAAAATGTAACGGAAAGTTTTATGGATCAGTTGCTCACCACCGGTCGGTCCTTCAGTGGAGTCACCATTGCCACGGTATGGTATGTGACCACACCCACAGAGACCTGGATCAATTATGACGGATACGATTACAGGATTCCCGGGGTATCCGCAGTAGATTATTATGAATATCCCACGGGAACGGTAACTTTTGAACAGAATGAGAACGGCGCAGTGTTCCATTATATTTCCGAAGGTATTACCATTACTACAACTCCGGAATTGGAACAGCATTGGGAAAGCGGCACCGGCAGGGTGACCTATGATGCAACGATCACCATTACGATCCACAGCAATGCCCCGGACAAGGTAAGAATCAATCTGTCCGATGCCATCGGTTATCTGAACGGTACCGTGGCAGGAGGAAATGCGGCAGAGCCCGGAGATACCCTGTACTACAACATAAAGCTGGTAAATGAGAGCAATAAGGAGTATCAGTATGATCCTGCAAAGGCCACGATCGGTACGATCCCGGCGGCGCCTAAGGCAGGAGAGAAAGTAACGGTTCTGTCCAGTGGTTTTGAAGGTTATGAGATCGGTGAAGTGGGAGCGTTCTGTACATTGCCCCGCCGTATTTTAAATGCTCCGTTACGGGATCTCGGAATCACCGCAGGCAAGGTTACGGATGCGATTGTCGGAGAGGCTCTTTTGAAAAAAGGATATGGCAGCGAAGAAATGAAGCCGGAAGAGGTTACGCGGAGCTACCTGGCACAGTATTACTTAGACTGGTTCAACAATACTTCCAGAGAAGAAGGAAATAAGGTCTACGGCTTTTCAGAACTTACGGCAGAGGAACTGGCAATCCTGACCAACGGAACCGCCGATACCACAGTAGCGGAGAGCTGTTCTGCAGTAGCAGATGCTTTATATTACACGACATATCATAATGTATATACTTTTGACGGTGAAGGTCTGTATGACCGGATGCTGAAAAACGGACAGGAAGGTTCCTATGCAGATACTCTGGTATCCGACCTGTTAAAGGACGGAGAAGTGAAGATCACCACTAACCTTAACGGTGTGTTGGCCAACAACGGCTATCAGATGACCAGATACGGCTTCGGAATGCAGTTTGAATTGTCCAGAGAGCCGGAGGTTACTCCGCCCGTGACTACCAGCCCGGAACCTACTCCCAGTGCTACTCCGGAGCCTACGCCGACAGGCACACCGGATACCACACCCACGACGCCGACCACTACTCCGACCGCACCCCCGGATACTCCGGACGATTCGGATGATTCCGATACCCCGGATACTCCCGGTACACCGTCTGAGCTGGCAACCCCGGTAACACCTCAGGTGCTTGGTGTAAGACGTCAGCGGGTTGTAAGCATTACCGATGATCCTACACCATTGGCGGACAGAGCAGTCCTGGGAGCTTCCAGAAGACCCAGGACCGGCGATGATTCCAATACATGGAATCTGGGCTTTGCCCTTTCCTTGACAGGGCTGGGAGCATGGCTTATTATTAAGAAGAAGCAATCATAACGAATAAACATATATTTACTATAAACAATCAAGGAAAGAAGAGGTAGAACAAATGAAAAAAAGATGGATGAGTCTTGTTCTGACAGTCATCATGGTGCTGAGCCTTGCAGGCTGCGGCAAGAGTACAGAATTATCCTCTGTAAGCCGTGATCCTGCCACGGATGACGGAACTGTCTGGTTCGATGAAGAGGCAGTGGCACTGGCGGGTTCTGTGAGAAAAGCCGGTATGAGTGAAGCTGAGCTGGCCCGTGCAGATGAACTTCGTGCCATGGCTATCGATGCGTTGGATATTGTAAACGCGAAGAGAGCAGAGAACGGCCTGGCAGCACTGAACTGGAGCAACGGTCTGGAGTCCTGCGCTATGGTAAGAGCACAGGAAGCAGCTTCCAAGTTCTCTCATACCAGACCCAACGGTAAGGACTGGTACACAGTGAACAGTGAACTGATGTGGGGCGAGAATCTGGCGAAGGGCTATGATTCCGCACAGAGTGTAGTAGATGCCTGGATGGCTTCACCTACACACGCAGCGAATATCCTGGCAGGCGATTTTACCACCTGCAGCATTGCGGTCTATGAGACCAATGGCAAGTTGTATTTTGCCCAGGAGTTCGGCTATTAACAGGGTATTTCTTATCATGAGGGGATAGAGAGATAAATGACAGGAGAGAGTTGATATTCTTAACGGAATATTAACTCTCTTTTTGGGCTTCAAAAGATAGAAAATTTTCCTGAATCATGGTAAAATAAAATCGACATATAAAATTAAGTATCTCAGCACAAGATCACCGTCCCAAAATGAAGGAAATGCATGGGATATCCGGGCGCTGCCGGACAAGTGGTCACTTCACAGAGTACAGGAAAATAAAGCATATAATAAAAATGCAGCGCAGAAATGAGGACATATGAGTACAAAAGCATCACAGAAGGGCACAAAGGGGAAGACACCCGGCATGACGACGATCCGGGAACGTCTGCAGAAGGCAATCAGCAGGCTGGTAGTGTTCTCAATTATTCCGTTGGTCATCCTTACCGTGATCCTGAATCTGTCCAGTACCATGAGAACACTGGAAGACGATATGCTGGTGGTGGCAGAGATTTCCGCAGACCGTATCAATGAGGAACTACGGGTGACAACGACGATCGTATCCGAACTCGGATGCAGTTACCAGCTGTCTTCTCCGGTATTTACCCAGGAGCAGAAGCAGCAGTATATCAACCAGCGTGTGGAAGCTTATGGAATGGTCAGAGGCAAGCTGATCGGCGCCAACGGTATCTGTGCTTATGACGGAACCGATTATAGTGACCGCGATTATTTTAAGAGATCCATGCAGGGAGAGGTCGTGGTATCGGATCCCGTGATCTCGAAGACAGACGGCAGACTCAGCGTTATCATTTCCGCACCCGTATATGCAGATGGAGATAAGAATGGTGATATTGTCGGCGTGGTATTCGTTGTGCCGGATCCGGAGTTCTTAAATGATATTGCTGCGGCAGTCTCTGTCAGTAAGAATTCCGAGTGCTATCTGTTGGGAGAAACAGGTATCACCATTGCTCACTGTGATTCTGCGATTGCCCAGGAGCAGAAGAGCAACATTGAACTGTCCCAGACAGACAGAGCTTTGCGGGGAATTGCAAAGGTAGAGCAGAAGATGATGACCGGAGCAACCGGATATGGCACTTATATGAAAGGCGGAACCTTCACAATACAGGCTTATGCACCAATAGAAGGAACCAATGGATGGAGTGTGGCAGTAAATGCACCACTGACAGATTTCCTTGGTTCTTCCGTTGTATGTATTGTCATTGGTGTAGCAATAGGTGCTGCAGCTTTATGTTTCAGTGTGCGCAGGGCAAAAAAGATCGGTCAGGCGATCGGTGAACCGGTGGCGGAATGTACCGAAAGAATACGTCAGCTGGCGGAAGGCGATCTGCATACTCCGGCACCAGTGATCCGGACACAGGATGAGACACAGATTCTGGCAGAGGCTACCGCAGCACTATCCGGCAATCTGCAGAAGGTCATCGGCGATGCGGATTATCTGTTGGGAGAAATGTCGGAAGGAAACTTCGCACTGACTTCAGGGTGTGCAGAAGCCTATGTGGGAGACTTTCAGGGACTGTTGGAATCTATCCGTAAGCTGAACCATAAGCTCAGTGAGACACTTAATGAGATCAAGACGGCAGTGGGACAGGTATCTCTGGGGGCAAACCAGATGGCAGATGCTGCCCAGGGACTTGCGGAAGGTGCTACCGACCAGGCCGGTTCCGTAGAGGAACTGCAGGCTACCATCACGAATGTAACCGAGATCGTGGAGAAGAATGCCAAGGCACTGGGAGGTTCTTACCAGAAGGCTATGGATTACCAGCAGCAGGCGAAGGACAGCGGAGAGGAGATGAAGGGTCTGACAGATGCCATGCAGCGGATCAACGATACTTCCAGACAGATCAGCGATATTATCGGTGAGATTGAGGATATCGCATCCCAGACGAATCTGTTGTCCCTGAATGCAGCCATTGAGGCAGCCAGAGCAGGAGAGGCCGGAAGAGGCTTTGCAGTGGTTGCGGATCAGATCCGTAAGCTGGCAGATGACAGTGCACAGTCTGCGGTACATACCAGAGAATTGATTGAGACTTCCCTGCAGGAGATTGAGCATGGCAACCAGATCACGGACAAGACAGCCGAAGCATTGCAGAAGGTCGTGGAAGGCATTGAGGATCTGGCCAACGAGTCCAAGAAAGCCATGGAAGAATCCAAGGCACAGGCAGATGCCATGATGCAGATCGAACAGGGCATTGAACAGATATCCACAGTGGTGCAGAACAACTCTGCGACCGCAGAAGAAACTTCTGCCACCAGTGAGGAATTGTCTGCGCAGGCCACCAACATGAACGAGCTGACCGCAGCATTCCAGTTAAGAGATCAAAATGTACGATGATTCGGTGTAATGAATTCTGAAGATATGACATACAATGCTTAATAGAAACAAGCATTGGAGGCAGCCGTGTTCGAAAAACAGAATATACAGGAAACCGTAAATGAACTGAAAAGTGACGCAGTGAAGGGCCTTACCGATGGTGAGGCCTTTCGTCGTTTACAGCAAAATGGCAGAAATGAAATGAAAGCTGCCAGAAAAAAGACGAAAATACAGCTTTTTCTGGAGCAGTTAAAGGACCCGCTGATCTACATATTATTGATCGCAGCTGTGGTATCCGTCTTTCTGGGGGAGCTCAGTGATGCCGTGATCATCGGCACTGTGGTAGTGGTCAATGCCCTGGTGGGCATGCTGCAGGAGGGAAAAGCCCGAAAGGCACTGGAAGCGTTGAAAAAGCTGACTAGTCCACAGACCATTGTGATCAGGGAAGGTATCCGTCAGGAGATTCCGGCGGCGGAACTGGTGACGGGCGATCTGGTAGACCTGGAGGCAGGGGCACAGGTACCTGCGGATATACGGCTGACCAGAAGCTCCAATCTGCAGGTAGAGGAATCCGCCCTGACCGGAGAATCGGTACCTGTGGAAAAAGATGCGCTGTTTCTGGCAGACTGCAGACACGAGATTCCATTGGCTGAACGGGTCAATATGGTATATATGTCTACTGTGGTGACCCATGGCCACGGAGAAGGAATCGTGACAGCTACGGGCATGGCCACGGAGATCGGAAGAGCGTCGTGTAGGGAAAGAGTGTAGATCTCGGTGGTCGCC
>OGNM01001292.1_pt1 | contig 11239 bp, 12 predicted proteins | sample 1573441 | NCBI WGS metagenome assembly OGNM01 (sample SAMEA2581915, study PRJEB24529) | metagenome | biome: Human gut stool | place: China | collected 2011
GCATTCTGGGGATAGCCTTCTGATAGCCTTGTGGCAAGCACTGATAAAGTCGCATCCTGCCAAGTAAGGTCACAAACTGGTGCTCATTTAGGCAGGTATCGCCTAAACTCTGCATCATGTGGATATTCTTGGCTGCATTGAAATTATTAAGCAGTTCCAATGTAGCCTTGAACAGTTCCTTTGTGCCCATTACCTTTATATCATCCTTATATCCGTCTGTAAACACGCACATGTTACAGCATACGGTATTCTTGAACGATACCGCCAGTCTGAATAATTCTGGACTTTTCTTGGTAGCAAGGTTCTCCCTATTCAATGCACGTACCCCCACAATGGAAAGGTTGAGCCTATTCCCAGACACTTCCTCATAGATAGATGGTATGTCTATGGCAAAAGCGCACCTTTCATAATACTGGGTCGTGTCAGCTTCCGTCAGCAGGTTCTTGGGCTTGTTGATGGCTTCTGGACGTCTCCCTTTTATCACATGGCTGCACCTTATGTCTGGTTGCTCTATCCGTTCACCGCTATAGAATGAACTGGCAGCTTCCCAGACCGTTTCAATGAATGCGTTGTGTGAAATGGTAAGTTCATTATCCTTGCTGAATACTGGTATCACACAGTCATTCTTCAAGTGCTCCAAACTTACCTCCACGGAATTAGCCTCAATGAAATGGTTCACCTTCTTGGGCTTTGTAATCTCTTCCACAACTACTGTTGCATCCTCTGCAAATTCTCCTAAATTGCTGTTCCTTCTCTGTGCCATGACTGGCATAATCTGTAATGCTTCCATAATCTGTAAATTATTAAGTTGATAATTAGAAATTTCTCCATCTGAACGCCATATAAACGATAATGTACAGCACTATGGCAAACATTGCCTACGGTGCTGTAATGAACGGTACAACGAGTATTGCACCAACCGTCAGAATTGCCTTTAAATCTTCCATAAGCGATAATTTATGATTAGTAATGAGTGAATTAAAAGGGAATGATAACCAGAAACAAAAAGCCTCCCAGCCTTGTACGCATGTGTATTTCTGTAATAAATCTGTATCTGCCCGTAATGGCTGTTACAGAATTTCAAGCGTTCGGGACTGGAAGGTGATTTCGCATCTGGTGTTCATTTCCCCTAAAGATACGGTGAGGGGAGTTAGGAGTAACAGTAAAGAAGCGCTTGAGACATACACCAGATATGGATATACATGCCAACCGTTTTTCTCTACTGCCAGTAATTCCACCCTATATAGCTCTGTACCTTATATGGAAACACTTCCCAGAACTAAAGGGGGAGGGGTGTGATTTTAAGTACCTATATTTTTGAGCTGGGCATTTGGTTTGCCAATTCCAGATGAATTGACTACATTTGCATAAACTCATGATTATGCGGTTATGGATTATATCAATGAATTTCACAAGCAATGGATAGAGCGAACACGCCAATCAATAGCCTCTTGGAGCAGGCAGCCTGCATCATTGGAAGATGTAAGGAGGCAGCAGGAGAAACTGAACCAACAGAGGGCTATAAGGGAAGGCAAACGGAAGAACTGATAAAATTTGCCAATGGCAACGGTCTATGGATTAACTTGTCACACCTCAACATTACTTATATGGATAGAGGCGGTGAGACTGACACAAAAAAGCCCCAGACCTTATCTGCCAGTCTGGAGCTTTCCCCTATAATATGATTTCAAATTTTTCTGGTTGGGGATATGGTTTAATCTCCTTCTTATATAGACCTAGTGCAGTTAATAAATACTGATAATTCCCTTGCTCTATATGCTTGCATTTCTTAATTAGTGTCTGTTTGAAGTCTTGACGGTTGCTTTTGCCAACAGTAGTGTATTTAGTAAGAATAAGATTTATTTTCTTTCTGTCATAGGCTGGTGGTATAACTCCGTGTCCTATACAGAAGTCCTCTATTGTCTGGTAGATATTGGCTCTTTCCAAGTCTCTGGATAATGGCATGTCTTTGCATCTGGCAATATAATATCCATTAATAAGAACTATATACCCTTTATTGATGAGGCTGTCAATTACAGTGCTGTTTTTACCTACTCCTATTTTATCTTTAATGTCTTGTTTGCTTGCTTTTAAGTAATGTGTGTTATTAGTACAAATAGCCATGAACTTTAGCAAGAAGTCTTTTTCTTTAGGGGTTAGATTCTTATCCAGGATAAAGTCATTCCTCAATATGAAATAGTTCTCTGGCTTGGTATTCATTTTATATCTGATATGGGTTTTACCGTTAACATAGAAATATTCCCAGCCTAGGAATAGTGGATTGTCCTTAAAAACAAACTTCCCCTTCTCATCCTTCTCACTTAGATGTGCCTTTATAATGCCCTCTGATATATCTGACAGTCCAGCTATTTTAGGATAGGTGATTTCTGACACCCCGTTATAATAATTGCTGTTCATTTTTATAATGGAGTAGATATAAGCGTTCAGTGTCTTCTTGAAACTGATAATATCCTTACTTATCAATGTCTGTCTGATTGCCCCCATTAGTAGCTATGGATTTGTGGTCGTCTATAAATATTATATCTTTCTTCTCCCGTTCAATCTTGTAATATTTATTAGTTCCAAAATACTTCTTGGCTTCCTTTCTGTTCTTAAAAATAATGTTGTCTGGTTTATACCATATCATACTGCTTTAGCGTTAGAATTGATTGGTTGTCATTCATCTGATTAGTGGAATTATCTGTAACTCCCGTTCCAGAAAATTGTAGTTCCGTAGGAACTTCATTTTTCATATATAAGGTATGTTATATAATAGGTATGTTACTAGGGTATCATTTTAGGGAGTGTACCGGTATTAAAATCGGGAATACTTATTAGAGTCTCAAAATAGGGAATAGGTAAATTCCAGACTAGATGTACATCTGTATTTATCACTTCCGTTCTTGGCTCGCATGGCGGCAGGTTATTGGACTTGGTTGCATATACAGTTGGGGATATATGTCTGGTGGGTATGAACACGAAAAGGGAGAACCGTTTGCACAGTCCTCCCTTATACATTTTATTGTCATCTCTTATACAATACCTTATCCATACATTCGTCGAAAGCGTTTGAGTCAACTACATATCCCTCGTTGGGACTATCCTTTATCAATTTTGGTAACGCATTCAAAATGTCATACTGTCTGAGTTCGTTCAGTTCGTGACAGATGTCCTGCAATTTGTTTAAAATAAAAGATTCATCTCCACATTCTGCATAACGTGAATTTTCGTTGATATAGAAGTACATTGTGTTTAGGTTTCCATAAACTTTATTATTTGAGACATGAAACATGTCCTCGTTCAATCCTTCATGAATGAAGAATCCGAAATGCTCATCTTCCATGTGATGTCTTATACCATCAAAACAAGCTTCCAATTGGCGAATCTCTTTCTTGTAACTTTCGATATCCAGACCGTCTGGTCGTGCAGAAAGTTCATTCAAGATTCTTTCTGATATGATACTGAAATATTTGTTACACATGGCTTCAGAATCATTCTTTAACTCTTTAAGCAGTTTAATTGTTACAGAAATTCCCCACTTGGGAAATATACTAAAGAAGTCGTTCAGTTTGTCTAGATTTGCCTTAAATTCAATTATTGATTTGTTAACGCCTCTAACGTCAATGTACTTGATTAATTCTGGTAGTCTATGCGTTCTCATAGTTGTTAGTTTTATTGGATTTATCATTGCTCATCTTGATGTAAACGGTGTAAACCTTGTTATCTTTCTGCTTGCGTCTCTTGGAATAGCCGTTCAGCTTAGCCCATATTCCAATAACAGTCTTGCTGTCCTTTACATGGTGGGCTAGTGCAAGCTCACGTAGTTGCTTGAATGTAAGTTCCTGCTTGTCATTCATAATGTTATTCAATTATTCGTAGTTTTGGATTCATGCTCAAAGCATAAGACTACGTGCACTATGCCATTCATGGTATTGGCGACAAGTCTTGGGTTACAAATGGTCGTATTAGCTATAGACACTATGAAATACGGAAATAGCTGATGCGATGCAAGTGCGTCCAGTTGCTCTGATACATATTCATCTGACATATAGTCTGGCAGCACGAAACTGTAGAGGTAAACCTTTACGTCCGCATACCGTTGCATCTTGAGCTTAATAATATCTTTCTTGTTTAAAATTGCTACTGGAATGTCTTCAATAAAGTAGCTTGAAGTTGTAAATTGTACATTCATTATCATAAAATTATAAAAGTATATAAAATATGAATCTTGATGTGGTGAGTGGCGTAAATTCAAATAGTAGATTTCAGATGTGCCTCAAGTCGGTAATTCAGTGGTTTCAGTGATACCGCCCTTATCTCATGTTGATGTTGCAAAGATACTGCACTTTGGTGAGGTGCCAAAACACTTTGACAACTTTCTTAAAACTTCGTGTAGGGAGCTTCATGGAGTGAGGGTATGTCCTCTTCTGATAGCTTGGAAGTAAGTTTGGAACTTGAAAACTATTCCTGCTCCGGTTTGTGATACGGCAGGTAAACCATGTACATCTTGCCTTGAATCATTTTTCGTTTCTTGATGTATTGGTCAGAAGCCCAAAGCCCAATGTGCAGCCTTGTGTCCTTGATACCGTGCTCCAGTGCCATTTTACGAATGTCAGCGTAGGTCAGTTCTTTCATTTGAAGTGGATTTAGGTTTGTAATGGTGAATCTGGGTGACGAGGAACTCGGTCATTTCTGACTTTCAATCACAGTGCAAAGGTATAAAGTCCCGACTGCATCACCAAACGACAAGTAGAAATTGTGGAATATTTGGGTTGAGGGGGCAATAAAGCAAAAATTCTCCCCATAACCGGAGCTGTTCGGGGAGAATATGACGTCCAGCCTTACCGGAAGCACTGATTCTTTGAGACCGGAGAACACTATAAAACAAAAGAGGCTGAACCCAAAATCAATTTGAGACAGCCTCTTATTTTATGCATCATGTACAATCCGGTTATTCTTATTGCTGTTGAGCCTCACGCATCGCAACAACATGTTCCATGATTAATTGTTGAATACAACTGATTCTATCTTCGCACTTGGCTGCTTCAACCTGCAACTTCTCTGTTGCACTGATGTCGTCAAGCACTTTACAGACCGTCTCAAAGTCATATTGCGAGATACAATAATTAATGGCTTTAATGTATCTGGTCTGTTTTGCAGCTTTCACGCCAAAGGCTTGTACCGTTGCTTTCATTAACCGCTCTGCCTCCTCATAGCTTCTGTGTTTCCCATTGTAAGGGGAAGAACTTGCAGCAAGAGCTTTGCTTTGTAATAAAGAAACAGTAGTGCTTATACCAAAATATCCTTGTACGGCAGTACCGGGCATAGAGTACCTTATGCCGAACTTGCGGATATTCTGAAATAATTCATCTCCCGTTACAATTCCAGCATATCCTATCCATTCATCTTTTGAGGGGCATTGGGAGAGATATGCGGTTGTTGCCACTCTGCGGTAAGCGTCAGAAACGCTATCACATTTTACCAATTCGGCAGGCAATGGCTCATCTATCAAACCGAGCAAGTTAACATTGTCGGCTTTATCCAGATAGACCATTACAGCCGGAGCATTATCGGGAAGGGCTTCAATCTTCCTGCCATCATAATCATATAGAGGAACATTCTCTGCGTAGAATGGTTTTGCTTCTGTGAAGCAAACCACAGTTGGCAAGAACTTGCTCTTATCTATAAATTCACACACTTTATCCTTCTCAAAGTCTTTACGTTTGATAGAATAATCAGTGAAGGCAGGAATAATTTCTTGTTCCTTGCCATTTAACTTTATAGTGGCAACAAAGTGCCACTTGGGAGCTTCTTCACTCCCAAGATTTTTTGTTTTAATCATATATTTGTCAATTTATTAAATGGTATATAAGAGCAGGCATACTTATACCTTCATATATACCCGGCAATCCGAAAATTGCCTAATTAATAATATTAACAATTATGAATATATTCTTTAATTGTTACAGCGTACCATCCGGTGGTAGCTTATAGCACCGAGGTGCTGGTATTGGATTGTACATGATTTCAAAGAACATGTTGTTCAATACTTAACTCATCAACAACATGAGTTAATCATTTAACTGCTGCAAAGGTAAACCATTCTACTGATAAATTCCAAGACTTTACGGTCTTTTTTGTGTAATCACTTGATTTAGTCCGGATAATCAGTTAACGTCAGTTAATGAGTTTTATTATGTACGGACCTTACAGCCGGATAATCAGTTAACGTCAGTTAATGGCTTTCTATCATGTCTGAACTCTCCTTACAGCCACATCTGTCCGGAGGATAGCATTTCATTCCAGAATTACTTTCCGCTTTCCTTCTCTTTAGCCTTCAATATTGCAGATACAATTTCTTTCATGTCATTAAGGCTGTCATTATCCAGAATGCCCATTCTGAAAGCCTTGTCAATAATCTGCATGATGGTTTCCTCATCAGCTCCTACTCTTACGCATTTGACTATCAGCAACTTAAGCTCATCCCTCAAGTTAGATAAATTACCGACAGACAGCCGCTCCACATATTTACAAGCTACCTCAAAGCCGGGGGCAGGAGACTGCATGAAAGCCTCCAATTCTTTTACAATGCCGTTTATCTCGCCATCGTAGTCATACAGTTTACCGTCCTTTACATACCCCATCCGTTCAGCCATGTCACTGGCTTCATTGATTCGGGATGCAAGAAACTGGGTGTCCAGCAAGGTTTCAAAGGTTATATTGTCAGCCACGCTCGCCGTTGAAATTGGCTTCTTGACCGTTTCTTGTTTATTCATTGTAGCATCTACCATATTATCAGTCCCTTCAACCTTGAATAATCTACTGTTTTTGATTCTCTTTAAAGAATTAATAAGCCTTGTTCCTTTATCGTTTACAGTTTCATGCAAATAAACATCGTCTATCATTGTGGTGTCTGTATGCGCAGTTGCTATTATTACATCTTCTTTAGGAATCCCAGAACGGCACATCAAAGTAATAAATGTATGCCTAGCAATATGAGTATGAATTAACTCATATAATTTCTTTTTTTTATTAATAACCTCCTCACCTATTTGTTCTGTATAAATTACATCACTATCTAGTCCAACCTTCTTGCATACATTTTTAATTACTCTATTTAATTTAGCCTCATTATTTCTTACAACGCTAGCATCTTCTCCCAATAAATTGATGTGCTCGAACCCCTTTTCTTTATATTTATTCAAAATCTCTTTTACCAAGGGAAATAAATACACTGTAGCTTGTTCTCCAGTCTTTTGAACAACAAAAGAAATAACCTCAACATTACCTTCTAACTTCGTAACAGTATATTCACCTTTAAAAATCTTAGGCAAATCAGATATGCGTTGTCCTAGTAAGCACTGGGAGATAAACAAATCTCTAGCCTCTTCTTCTTTTGGTCTAAGATTTGAGCAACCATAAATAGCTAAAAGTTGTTCTTCTGTTAATGGAATTTGCTTACTCTTTTTTTGTTCTTTAGTTCGCCTATCCTTAATAGGAGTGAAAGATGTTATATCTATACCTGCTTTTATTTCCTTGTCTTTGTTAGCATGATTAATCAATGTTTTAATTCCATTGAGTTTATTTAAAATCGTTGCAATCTTAGAATTAAGCGACAATAAATACTGCTGATAATCTTCCATAGTATCTCCATTAATAGAAGATACACTATTAAGAATATTTCTAGTTTTCAAAAAATTCTCAAAAGACCTAACATATCCAATATATATGTTCTTACTATTTTCTCCATCGATATACTTCTCTACCATCTGCCTTAAAATAAAAGTTGCAGATAATTTTTCTTTTTCTCCCATAGCATTACGTTGCTTCAAATTAGGATTAATAATTTGCTTCATTTCTTCAAAAAGGAAGTTGATTCTTTCCATATCTTCACAAAGATAATTCTTATTCTCTTCAAAAGAAGCAAGTATAGACCTTATTCTTTTATTAACAATTTCATTATTCCTATTATCCAATCTAGTTTGCCCATTACTAATAGTAGCAATTTGTTTCCGCTTATTCCATTGCGAAGGATAAACTTTCACTCCAATATTTACCTTATACTGCTTTCCCCTAAATGAAAATAGAGCATAAATAATAGTCGGTTTATTCAACCTAGTCTGCCTTAGATTGAAATTTAGAGTAAATTCAAGAAACACTTGTTCATTCATCACTGTTTATTGCCAAACGTTATTAAAATCGGTTATTACATTTGGTTATTAATGAGACTATTTGCATAGGTATTTCCACATTATCACCCCTTCCAGAATATATTGAAATAAAGCTTTGCTATATCATAAAAACAAGCTATCTTTGCACAGTTTTTTCAAGAATATTAAGACTAAGTAGCAAGTAGTTAGTAGTAAGAAACGGGCAAAAAACGACAAGAGAAGGTAAATCAAATTAGAATCAGATAAATCAATAGAGAGTATGTTGACTGCAAACGAAATCAGAGACTCTTTCAAGAGTTTCTTCGAAAGTAAAGGTCACCAGATAGTGCCTTCGGCCCCGATGGTGATTAAGGATGACCCCACGTTGATGTTCACCAATGCGGGAATGAACCAGTTTAAAGATATCATTTTGGGCAACCACCCGGCGAAATACAAAAGAGTTGCTGACTCGCAGAAATGCCTTCGCGTAAGCGGAAAGCACAACGACCTGGAGGAAGTGGGTCACGATACCTACCACCACACCATGTTCGAGATGCTGGGCAACTGGTCGTTTGGCGACTACTTCAAGAAGGAAGCCATCTCCTGGGCATGGGAGTATCTGGTGGATGTATTGAAACTCGACCCTAAAGACCTCTACGCCACCGTATTCGAAGGTAGCGCCGAAGAAGGACTGGAACGCGACAACGAAGCCGCTTCTTACTGGGAGCAGTTCTTGCCGAAAGACCACATTCTGAATGGCAACAAACACGATAACTTCTGGGAAATGGGTGATACGGGACCGTGCGGTCCGTGTTCGGAAATCCATGTGGACTCCCGTTCGGAAGAAGAGAAGGCCAAAGTACCCGGCAGCCAGCTGGTGAACAAAGACCACCCGCAGGTGATTGAAATCTGGAACCTCGTGTTCATGCAGTTCAACCGCAAGGCGGACGGTAGCCTGGAAGGACTTCCCGCCAAGGTTATCGACACCGGCATGGGCTTCGAGCGACTGGTGCGCACACTGCAAGGAAAGACCTCCAACTACGACACCGACGTATTCCAACCGATACTGAAAGCCATCGGAGACATGGCAGGCAAGAAGTATGGCGAAGATGAGAAGTCGGACATCGCCATGCGTGTAATTGCCGACCACATCCGCACCATCGCCTTCTCCATCACCGACGGACAGCTTCCGAGCAATGCCAAGGCAGGTTACGTCATCCGTCGTATCCTCCGCCGTGCCGTGCGCTACGGTTACACGTTCCTCGGACAGAAGCAGGCATTCATGTACAAGCTCCTCCCCGTACTCATCGAGAACATGGGCGCCGCTTATCCCGAACTGGATGCACAGAAGGAACTGATTGCCAAAGTTATCAAGGAAGAAGAAGACTCCTTCCTCCGCACCCTGGAGACGGGTATCCGCCTGCTGGAAAAGACCATGGCAGACGCCAAAGCCGCCGGCAAGAACGAAATCAGCGGAAAGGATGCCTTTACCTTATATGATACCTTCGGTTTCCCGCTCGACTTGACGGAACTGATTCTCCGCGAAAACGGCATGACTGCCGACATCAAGGAGTTTGACGCCGAAATGCAGCAGCAGAAACAGCGCGCCCGCAATGCCGCCGCCATAGAGACCGGTGACTGGATTACGCTAAAGGAGGGTACTACCGAATTCGTAGGATATGACTATACGGAATACGAAACATCCATTCTGCGCTACCGCCAAGTGAAGCAGAAGAACCAAACCTTGTATCAGATTGTACTGGACAAGACTCCGTTCTATGCCGAAAGCGGCGGTCAGGTAGGTGACACCGGTGTATTGGTGAACGAGTTTGAAACCATCGAAGTGGTAGACACCAAGAAGGAGAACAACCTGCCTATCCACATCACCAAGAAGCTGCCCGAACACATGGAAGCTCCGATGATGGCATGCGTGGATACCGACAAGCGTGCCGCTTGTGCCGCCAACCACTCTGCTACCCACTTGCTGGATGCTGCGCTGCGCGAAGTATTGGGCGAGCATGTAGAGCAGAAGGGCTCTTTGGTTACACCGGACTCCCTGCGTTTCGACTTCTCACACTTCCAGAAGGTGACGGACGAGGAAATCCGCAAGGTGGAACACATCGTTAATGCAAAGATTCGCGCCAACATACCTTTGAAGGAATACCGCAACATTCCTATCGAAGAAGCCAAAGAACTGGGCGCCATCGCTCTGTTCGGCGAGAAGTACGGCGACCATGTACGCGTTATCCAGTTCGGTTCTTCCGTAGAATTCTGTGGTGGTACGCACGTGGCTGCAACCGGAAACATCGGTATGGTGAAGATTATCTCCGAAAGCTCCGTGGCTGCCGGTGTGCGCCGTATCGAAGCCTACACGGGTGCACGCGTGGAGGAACTGATGAACACCATCGAGGACACGCTGCACGACTTGAAGGCGCTCTTCAACAACGCACCCGACCTTGCCGGAACCATCCGTAAGTATATTGACGAAAACGCCGGACTGAAGAAGCAGGTAGAGGACTTCATGAAAGAGAAAGAAGCACAGCTGAAAGAAAGACTGCTGAAGAACGTACAGGAAGTCAATGGCGTTAAAGTCATCAAGTTCTGTGCTCCCCTGCCGGCAGAAACAGTGAAGAACATCGCCTTCCAGCTGCGTGGCCAGATTACGGAAAACTTGTTCTTCGTGGCCGGAACAGAAGCCGAAGGCAAGCCGATGCTGACCGTCATGCTGAGCGACAACCTTGTGGCAGGTGGACTGAAAGCCGGTAACCTGGTGAAAGAAGCCGCCAAACTTATCCAAGGCGGTGGCGGTGGCCAGCCCCACTTTGCAACTGCCGGCGGTAAGAATGTTGATGGACTGAACGCTGCCATTGACAAAGTATTGGAATTGGCAGGATTATAATCGAAAATAATTGGCGAAACACTTGACATCGCCTCTGCGATGTTGTATATTTGTAACGTCATTTTTTAGATATTTAAAAATTAAACTACCGGGAAAGGAGGAGCATTGCTTCTCCTTTTCTTTTTACCCTCCACAGTATTCCATTTGAAATGCCACATGCCGGCTCCCCAAACTCCACACCTTACCATCC
>OGNM01001299.1_pt1 | contig 11226 bp, 10 predicted proteins | sample 1573441 | NCBI WGS metagenome assembly OGNM01 (sample SAMEA2581915, study PRJEB24529) | metagenome | biome: Human gut stool | place: China | collected 2011
AGATACAGCGGACGTGCTGGTCGCAGATCTGCCATGCTCCGGTCTGGGGGTTCTGCGCAAAAAGACAGACATCCGCTATAAAATGAGCCGGGGGCAGCAGGAAGAGTTAGAAGCACTTCAGCGTCGGATTCTAGATACGGTCTGTTCTTATGTCAAAAAGGACGGGATCATGGTATATTCTACCTGTACGATCAACCCGGGAGAAAATCAGGAGAATGTCGCGTGGTTTTTAGGAAAACATCCTGAATTTGAACTGCTTGATATGGAACAGATTTATCCGGGAACACAGGTGGGAGATGGATTTTTCTACGCCAGATTAAGACGTATCTCATAGCCACCCGGAAAGAAAATGGAAAAGAGGAAATTATGCAGCAGGAAAAAACAGATATCAAATCCATGAATCTGGAAGAACTAAAATCATATATGGAATCTATCGGGGAAAAACCGTTTCGTGCAAAACAGCTGTATCAGTGGATGCATGAAAAACAGGCAGCATCTTTCGATGAAATGACAAATCTGTCAAAATCCCTTCAGGAAAAACTTAAGAAGGAATGTCATTTTGTAAGTTTAAAGCAGGAGGCGGTACAGATCTCAAAGATAGACGGTACCAGAAAATATCTGTTTGCATTAGATGACGGAAACGTGATCGAGAGCGTTCTGATGCGATATAAACATGGCAATTCAGTCTGCATTTCCTCGCAGGTCGGCTGCCGGATGGGCTGCCGGTTCTGTGCATCCACGTTAGACGGACTGGTGCGGGGACTGACGCCGTCAGAGATGTTAGACCAGATATACCGGATCCAGACGATTTCCGGGGAGCGGGTTGACAACATTGTCATTATGGGTTCGGGAGAACCGATGGATAATTTTCAAAATGTGGTACAGTTTTTAAAATTAATCAATTCAGACAAGGGGCTACATATCAGCGCAAGAAATATAACGGTATCGACCTGTGGACTGGTGGATAAGATACGGGAACTTGCAGACCTGCAGTTACAGATTACGCTGGCAATCTCCCTTCATGCACCGAATGATGAATTAAGAAAGACCATGATGCCGATTGCCAATAAATATTCAATTGAGCAGATTATGGAAGCTTGCCGGTATTATTTAAAACAGACTGGAAGACGCATTTCTTTTGAGTACAGTCTTGTCAAAGGTGTCAACGACACACAGGAGTGCGCAGAACAGTTGTCCGGACTTTTACATGGCATGAACTGCCATGTGAATCTGATTCCGGTCAATCCGATTAAGGAACGCGATTACAGGCAGTCCGAAAAGCAGGCAATAGCGGCTTTTAAAAATAAGCTTGAAAGAAACGGAATAAATGTTACAATAAGAAGGGAAATGGGCAGAGATATTGATGGTGCCTGTGGACAATTAAGAAAGAGCTATATGGAATCACAACAATAATGAATTACAGCGGAATGGAGGAAATGATGAAGGTTCAGGCAGTTACGGATGTAGGACGGGAGAGAAGTGTCAATCAGGACTACGTTTATTATTCGCTGACTGAAACCGGCAGTCTGCCGAATCTGTTTCTGGTAGCAGACGGAATGGGAGGACATAAGGCGGGGGACATGGCATCAAGATATACAGTAGAAACATTTGTATCGCTTGTGCAGGATTCAACGCTAAAAGACCCGGTTTCGATTATTAACAATGCCGTAACACAGGTCAACCGCAGGTTATTACAAAAGGCAGCGGAATCAGAGAATTATGAAGGAATGGGAACGACATTGGTAGCGGCAACCGTGTATGATAATATTTTACGGGTTGCCAATGTCGGAGACAGCCGGTTATATATTTTAGGAAATGAAATTACACAGATTACAAGGGATCATTCTCTAGTGGAAGAAATGGTCAGCATGGGTGAGATTAACAGGGAACAGGCACGTAATCATGAAAAGAAAAATATTATTACAAGGGCAATTGGCGGGTATGATACCGTGGAGGCCGAAATGTTTTCCGTTGATTTAAAGCCAAATGACTGTATTCTTATGTGTACGGACGGACTGAGCAATATGGTTGAGGATGCGGATATTTTAAAGATTGTAAAGTCTGCCCCGGATATTGAAACCGCTGCGAAAAATCTGGTCGCAGCAGCCAATGCAAACGGCGGAAAAGATAATATTACTGTAATGATTATATAACAGTAAAGGTAAATGGTAGGATGTTAAGACAAGGAATGTTTTTAGCGGACAGATATGAGATTCTGGAGCAAATCGGAAACGGCGGCATGTCTGATGTTTATAAGGCAAAATGCCATAAGTTGAACCGTTATGTTGCAATCAAAGTCTTAAAGCCGGAATTTAGCCAGGATACCAGTTTTGTATCCAAGTTCCGGGTCGAAGCACAGTCGGCAGCAGGGCTTTCACACCCGAATGTTGTCAATGTTTATGATGTAGGCGAAGAAAACGGAATTCACTACATTGTCATGGAGCTGGTTGAGGGAATTACCCTGAAAAAATATATTGAAAAAAGAGGAAAGCTTCCTTATAAAGAGGCAGTCAGCATTGCCATTCAGGTTGCTAACGGTATGGAAGCAGCACATAAGCACCATATTGTACACCGTGATATTAAGCCACAGAATATTATTATTTCCAAAGAAGGCAAGGTTAAGGTAACGGATTTTGGCATTGCCAAAGCAGCAACTTCAAGTACAATTAATTCATCAGCAGCCATGGGCTCTGTGCATTATATGTCACCGGAACAGGCAAGAGGCGGATATTCGGATGAGCGCAGCGACATTTATTCATTTGGTATCACACTGTATGAAATGCTTACCGGAAAAGTGCCGTTTGACGGTGATACAACCGTCGCGGTAGCCGTACAGCACATTCAGGATGCAATTCCTGCGCCGTCGGAGATTGCGGAAGATGTACCGTTAAGCGTGGATAAGATTGTTTTAAAATGTACACAGAAAAAAACAGAGAGAAGATACCAGACGGTGTCTGATCTGATTGCGGATTTGAAAAAGTCCCTTGTCATGCCGGAAGAAGACTTTGTTAAAATTGCACCGATGTATGCACAGCAGACAGAGCAGCCACAGAATTCTTCCGATGAGGAAGACGACATTGAAGATGATTATCTTAATGATGATGACGATGATTTATCAGACGGACTTACAGATGATGAAGATGATGACGACGATGATGATGAAACACTGGATATTGACGATGAGAATAACGATAAACTCGATAAGATGACAAAGTGGATTGGTGTCGGTATCATTGCGGTTATTTTAATTATTGCTGTATTTGTGATTGTAAAGCTGGTAGGCGGTGTTTCATTTGGCGGAAAGAGTGAAAAAACAACAGCGCAGACGACACAGGCAAATGCTACAACAGCCTCTTCCGAAAAGGTTTCTGTTCCAAACGTAGTCGGCAAGACAGAAGACGAAGCCAAGGAAGAATTAAATAAGGTCGGACTCGGCTATAAGGCAAGTTATCAGGCTTCCTCAACCGTTGAAAAAGGCAATGTCATTTCCCAGGGTACAAAGCAGGGTACATCCGTTGCAAAAAATACAACGATTACATTAACCATCAGTTCAGGACCTGACAGCGTAAAGGTCAATAATGTTGTCGGTATGTCTGAGTCAAAGGCAACATCAACATTAAAGAGTGCAGGATTTTCGGTAGATGTGGAATATGATTACAGCGATTCTGTAGAACAGGGGAATGTTATCAGCCAGTCGCCTTCTGCAAATGCATCGGCATCAGAAGGAGATACCGTAACAATTACAGTCAGTCAGGGTAAAAAGGTCAGCTATGCAAAGATGCCAAATGTTCTCGGTCTGACAGAAGATGCTGCAAAGCAGGCAATCAAAGACCAGGGACTCGTTCCGTCTGTAACATATCAGTCCACCTCCGGTACCTACGGACTGGTAACGGCACAGGGTTACAATTCAGGCGAATCTTTAGAGAGCGGTACAACCGTAACAATCGTAGTCAGCCACTATCAGAAGGCAACAGAACCTGCAACAACGGCAGCAAGCCAGTCTACAACCGCAGCCGTCAAGACAACGGCAGCTTCCGGCAGTAATACGGCACAGTAACAGGAGCGTGTATGCAGGGAAAGATTATTAAAGGCATTGCAGGATTTTATTATGTTTATGCGGAAGAAACGGATACCATTTATGAATGTAAGGCAAAGGGCATTTTCAGAAACCGCAAAGTAAAGCCGCTGGTCGGGGATATGGTTGCGATTGAAGTGCTCGATGCCGCACAGGCGACGGGAAGTATCACGGAGATTCTGCCAAGAAAAAATGAATTAATCCGTCCGGCATCAGCAAACGTAGACCAGGCAATGGTTATATTTGCGGCAACAAATCCTGAGCCAAATTTTCATTTATTGGACCGCTTTCTGGTGATGATGGATTATCAGAACGTACCGACCGTCATTTGTTTTAATAAGGAAGATTTAATCGGAGCAGAAGAAAAAGAGCGTCTGCGGGAGATTTACGCAGGCGCGGACTGCCAGATTGTTTTTACCAGTACCTATGAAAAAACAGGAATTGATAAAGTATGTGCGATTCTTGAAGATAAAACAACGGTACTTGCAGGACCTTCCGGTGTGGGAAAGTCCTCTATGACGAATCTTTTACTTTCTGATGCCAGAATGGAAACAGGCGGCATCAGCAAAATCGGCAGAGGACGCCATACGACAAGACATTCTGAGATATTTCATATCAGCGGACGGTCGTATCTGATGGACACACCGGGATTTACTTCAATGAATCTGCCGGAGCTGGAAAAAGAAGATCTGCGTTTTTATTTTCCGGAATTTGAACCGCTTGAGGGCAGCTGCCGGTTTAACGGCTGTGTGCATATGAATGAGCCGGACTGTGCCGTAAAAGCGGCAGTTTCTGATGGAAAGATTCATAAAATGCGCTATGAGAGTTATACTACAATGTATCAGGAATTAAAAGAACAAAAAAAGTATTAAAAAAGGAATCAAAAGAAACATGAATATTTTATCACCATCGCTCTTATCGGCGGACTTTAAAAAACTGGGAGAGGAAATTACAGCTATCGACAAGGCAGGCGCGGAGTACGTGCATATAGATGTCATGGACGGACAGTTCGTACCAAACATCTCATACGGCATGCCGGTCATCAAATCCATCCGTTCCTGCACCAAAAGGGTGTTTGATGTGCATTTAATGATAGATGAACCCATCCGTTATGTCAAAGACTTTGCAGACTGCGGAGCAGATATCATCACTGTACATGTCGAAGCCTGCAAAGACGTTGCAGCAACCTTAGAGGCAATTCGCCAGCTCGGCGTAAAGCCTGCAATCACCTTAAATCCAGATACTCCGGTATCAGCCATAGAACCGTATCTGAATCAGGTTGATATGGTACTGGTGATGAGTGTCGTACCGGGCGCGGGCGGACAGAAATTCATCCCGGAATCCCTTGATAAAATACGCCGCATCAAAAAACTGCTCGATGAAAACCAGCTTCATGCAGACATCGAAGTAGACGGTGGAATCAACACCGACAACGTCAGAGCCGCCCTTGATGCCGGTGCCAACATCATCGTAGCCGGTTCAGCCGTCTTTAAAGGCGATGCTGCCGAAAACGTAAAAAAATTCAAGGAACTGATGTAAAAGCAAAAAATATGCCTGTCAGATGCGTCAAGTAACACGGGTATCTGACAGGCATATTTTTTTGCTTATACGTTGAAGCGGAACAAAATGACATCGCCGTCTTTTACGACATATTCTTTTCCTTCCAGACCGACAAGCCCTTTTTCCTTGGCGGCTGTATAAGAACCACAGTCCAATAAATCCTCATAGTTGACAACTTCGGCACGGATGAAGCCGCGTTCAAAATCGCTGTGGATTTTTCCGGCAGCCTGCGGCGCTTTCGTACCTTTAACGATTGTCCATGCACGGGTTTCGGTTTCACCGGCAGTTAAGTAACTGATCAGACCGAGGATACGGTAACTTGCGGCAATCAGCTTATCAAGACCGGAAGAACTGATGCCTAAGTCTTCTAAGAACATTTTCTTTTCGTCATCATCCAGTTCGGAGATTTCCTGTTCAATCTGCGCGCAGATAACGAAAACTTCGCAGTTTTCCTTTGCTGCAAATTCACGTACAGAAGCTACATATTTGTTGGAAGCACCGTCATCCGGTAAATCATCTTCTGTAACATTGGCAGCAAAGATGACCGGTTTTGCTGTTAATAAGTTATATTCTTTCATGAGTGCTGCTTCATCATCGTCTTCCAGTTCAAAATTCTTAGCCAGATTTCCGGCTTCAAGGAAAGCAATCAGACGTTCAATTAAATCACATTCTTTTAAAATTTCCTTATTGTTGTAAGCTGCTTTTTTCTGTTTTGCAAGACGTCTTTCCAGAATTTCGATATCTGAAAAGATTAACTCCAGATTAATCGTTTCAATATCACGGAGCGGGTCGATAGAACCGTCTACATGGACAATATTGGAATCTTCAAAACATCTGACAACGTGAACAATGGCATCAACTTCACGGATATTGGCAAGAAACTGGTTTCCAAGACCTTCACCCTTAGAAGCCCCCTTTACAAGCCCTGCGATATCAACGAATTCGATGACGGCAGGGGTAATCTTTGCAGAATTGTATAATGCTGCAAGCTTGTTTAAACGTTCATCCGGAACGGCAACGACACCTACATTCGGGTCAATGGTGCAGAACGGGTAGTTGGCAGATTCAGCGCCAGCTTTTGTTAATGAGTTAAAAAGCGTACTTTTGCCGACATTTGGCAAACCTACAATACCGAGTTTCATAAAATCTCTATCTCCTTTGTTTTTATGGGGATTTCCCCTGATTTTTAAAAATGTCAGATACAACCGTATATTTTACTATAAAAAAGCATTGAATTCAACATGGTAGTGCCAACTTTAGAAAAAAATGAAATCTTTCCAATAGGCAGGTACAACAAAAAAGCAGTCATCAGGGTGCAGAATACGCGGAAGATGTCAAATCCGGTGGATAACTTTCAGACAGGCGGAAAAACTGTGAATTTAATGCGTTAAATTCTAAAAAAACACTTGTATTTTTCCACAAATAAGTATAGAATTGACTCTAAAGTGGTGGAAAGTGGCGGCAAATGGTAAAAAGTGGTAGACGGAGGAACGACAATCATGTTTATGGGTGAATACAACCATACAATTGATGGCAAGGGACGAGTCATTGTTCCTGCAAAGTTCCGCGATGCCTTAGGGGACAATTTTGTTGTAACCAAGGGATTAGACGGTTGTCTTTTTGTTTACCCGCCGGATGCATGGCAGGCATTTGAAGAAAAGCTTCAGTCGCTGCCGCTGACCAATAAAAACTCCAGACAGTTTGCACGTTTTTTCCTTGCAGGAGCGGCGTCCTGTGAAGTGGATAAACAGGGAAGAATCCTTCTGCCGCAGGTTCTTCGTGAATTTGCGGGACTTGAAAAAGAAGTTGTGATGGTCGGGGGTGCCAACCGCGTGGAAATCTGGAGTAAAGAACGCTGGCAGGAATGTATTGACAGCTATGATGACGATATGGATGAAGTGGCAGAGAATATGGAGAGTTTAGGATTTTCTATTTAGACTGCCCGTAAAAAGATGCGTTTTGAAAATGGAGAAAAACATGGAATTTAAACACAAGTCTGTATTATTGCAGGAAACGATTGACAATTTAAATATCAGACCGGATGGAATCTACGTGGACGGAACGCTGGGCGGTGGCGGACATTCTTATGAAATTGCCAGCAGGCTTTCATCCAAAGGAAGACTCATCGGCATTGATCAGGACGAGGCGGCAATTGCAGCAGCCGGTGAACGGTTAAAGCCGTTTGCAGACAGAGTCACCATTGTACGGAATAATTATTGTAATATGGATATGGTATTGAAGGACTTAGGAATTGAAAGAGTCGATGGGATTCTTTTGGATTTAGGCGTGTCTTCTTACCAGTTAGATACCGCAGAAAGAGGATTTACCTATAAGACGGATGCACCGCTTGACATGCGTATGGACAGACGGCAGCAGATGACGGCAAAAGATATTTTGAATGAATACAGCGAAATGGAACTTTACCGCATTATCCGGGATTATGGTGAAGATAAATTTGCAAAGAATATCGCAAAGCATATTGTGGCAGCAAGAAGCGAAAAGCCGATAGAAACTACATTTGAGTTAAATGAAATTATCAAGGCGGCGATTCCAATGAAATGCAGGGCTGTTGGAGGACATCCGTCTAAGAAGACATTTCAGGCGATACGGATTGAACTGAATCATGAACTGGACGTATTGAATAATTCAATTGACAGCATGATTGAACATTTAAATGACAAAGGACGTTTCTGCATTATTACATTCCATTCGTTAGAAGACCGGATTGTAAAGGTGCAGTTTAAAAATAATGAAAATCCATGTACCTGCCCACCGGATTTCCCGGTGTGCGTATGTGGGAAAAAATCTAAGGGAAAAGTAATTACAAGAAAGCCAATTCTTCCGTCAGAAGAAGAGCTTGAAGAAAATAAAAGAGCAAAAAGCGCAAAGCTGCGTGTGTTTGAACGCAGGAGATAAGCTTGAAAGTGTGTAATGTTTTACAAACGTAAAAAAAAAGTCAGCAGGGAGGAAAGTAAATGGCGCGCAAAAGTTATGGAAACACCATAAAGTATGAAAAAAGAACCGGTTATGTTCAGGGAAATACGGTAAGAAAACTGCAGGTAGCAGAACCTTATTCCAATGATCCGACAAGTATTGAACAGCTTGAGGAAGAACGAAAAAGAAAACGGGAACAGCAAAGAAAGATACGACGTGCCAATAAGATGAACTTTCTTTATACAGTGGCAGTAACGGCAGTGGTAGCTGTGATGTTCGGACTGTGCTACCAGTATCTGAATTTACAGTCTGAGGTAAAGACCAATGCAGCCGCAGTATCTGATCTGGAAATGCAGTTAAATACCCTGACATCACAGAATGATGAACGTGAAGCACAGGCAGAAGCTGATATCGACTATGATGCAATTTATGATACAGCTGTCAATGAACTGGGAATGGTTTATCCGGCAAAAGGACAGGTTATCCGTTACGCAGCAGGCGAGAGTGAATATGTAAAGCAGTATCAGAATATTCCGAATGCAGACTAAAAAGATACATTGGAGATACATAAATGGTAGAAAGTAGTCAGGAACGTGCAAAACGAAATAAATACAGAAGAAAAAAAGCAATGCTCAAAAAAGTACACAAAAAAGCCGGCATTGCTTTTTTGTGTGTTATGGCAGCACTGGCAGTTTTAGCAGGAAGAATCGCATGGATTAATTATAATCACGGTGATGCATATTCCAAAGCTGTGTTAGACCATCAGACGTATACGTCAACAACAATTCCGTATAAGCGGGGACAGATTCTGACCTCGAATGGAAATATTCTTGCGTACAGCGAAAGAGTGTACAACCTTATATTAGATCCAAAGCTGGTGCTTTCCGATGAGAAGTATAAAGAACCGACCTTAAATGCGCTGGTACAGTGTTTTGGATTAAACCGTCAGGAATTGGAACAGACATTGGCAGTGAAGAAAGATTCCCAGTACGAGCGTCTGGCGATGGGACTGACTTCGGATGAGATTGCTGATTTTAAGGCACTTGTTGCAGATACAAAAAACAATCCGAATATCAAGGGTGTGTGGTTTGAAAATTCCTATGTCAGAAAATATCCATTTTCAACTATGGCATGTGATGTTGTTGGTTTTGCAAGTGCGGCAAACGGCGGTGAACTGGGACTGGAAAGCTATTATGATGATGAACTTTCAGGAACAGATGGCGTATCCTACAGTTATGTCAATGATAATCTTGATGTGCAGGAAACAACCAAAGATGCCGTAGACGGCAACAATATTGTGACAACCATTGACTATAATATACAGCGGATTATTGAAAAACACATTGCGGCATATAATGAAGAAAAGCCGTCCAGTGCAACAGCGGTACTGGTAATGAATCCGAACAACGGAGAAGTGCTCGGCATGGCGAGTTATCCGTATTTTGACCTGAACAATCCAAGAAGTCTTGAAAGTTCGTATTCCCAGGAACAGCTGGCAACGATGTCCGATGAAGACATGACAAATTCGCTGTATAAAATCTGGAGAAATTACTGTATTTCAGAAACCTTTGAACCGGGTTCGACCTTTAAGCCGTTCACCGTCGCTTCGGGACTGGAAGAGGGCGTAACATATGACGGAGATGTCTTTTACTGTAACGGTTATGAAGAAATCGGAGGTTATACCATCCGCTGTCATGTATACAATAAAACCGGCAAGCATGGGGATATTACACTGGAGCAGGCACTCATGCAGTCCTGTAACCCTGCAATGATGGATATTGCCGCACGCCTTGGCGGTGTGAAATTCGCCCAGTACCAGAGACTGTTTGGTTTTGGCAGTAAGACAGGAATCGATCTTCCGTCAGAGGAAAACGGTATTATAAAAAAGAGCGATATGTCAGAAACAGACGTTGCAACCAATGCATTCGGACAGAATATCAATGTAACCATGATTCAGATGGGGGCAGCCTTTTCTTCTTTAATTAATGGTGGAAATTACTACCAGCCGCATATTGTAAAGCGTATTGAAAAAGATACGGGTGAAGTTGTAAAGACCTTTGAACCAACACTGGTGCGTCAGACAGTAACGGCTTCAACATCGCAGCTGCTGCGTAAGTATTTAAAATCCACGGTTGATGACGGACTTGCAAAAAAAGCAGGTGTTACCGGTTATTCAATAGGTGGTAAGACCGGTACGGCGCAGAAGGGCAAACGAGAGGATTTAAAATGGATTGTATCTTTCATCGGCTTCGCACCGGTGGATAATCCGCAGGTGATGGTTTATGTATTGATTGATGAACCGGACGGAACAACGGGAACGAGTGGAACTACTTCAGATACGCTGATTTTAAGCCATGATATTTTAGAGGAACTGCTTCCGTACATGAATATTTTCAAAGATGCAGAGGCAGAGCCGGTGGATGCAGCAGACAGTGAAGACGAAAATACAGTCAGCATTACCGTTCCGAATACCAATGTGCAGGATAGTACATCAGCAACACCATAAAAAAGTATAACTCCGGGTAGACGTTAATAAGATGTAATAACGTTTATCCGGAGTTATTTTTATGTGGAAACCGTGGGAAAATGAAAGCGAAACCCAAAGAATACGCAGACAGAAGGAACGTTACAGGGACGATAAGCGCTGGCAGATTATT
>OGNM01001300.1_pt1 | contig 11216 bp, 7 predicted proteins | sample 1573441 | NCBI WGS metagenome assembly OGNM01 (sample SAMEA2581915, study PRJEB24529) | metagenome | biome: Human gut stool | place: China | collected 2011
GATACAGTGCTGTTTCCAATGGTTCAAAGATACTAAAATGAAAGCAAATCACAACGTGTGTGTGCGTGTCTGTGTGTATTTGTTTTCCAAAGATAGTGAATCTTAATAAGAATCTCTCTGATTTCGCTACTATTTGGTATCTTTACACACTTTTCTTTATACATGAGTACTGACTATAAATAAATCATATTGTGGAAATGATCCAACGCATCCGCCTCCTCCTTTCCGAAATGAACCGGGGAGTATACGAAAAAGAAACCGAAATAAACCTCTCCCTGCTGGCAGCCCTGGCAGGCGAGAGCATCCTGCTCCTGGGACCTCCGGGAGTAGCCAAGTCAATGGTAGCCAGGCGGCTAAAGTCGGCTTTTACAGATGCCCGTGCCTTTGAATACCTGATGTCCCGCTTCTCTACGCCCGACGAGATTTTCGGTCCTGTCAGCATTAGCCGACTGAAAGAATCCGACAAGTATGAACGTGCCATCGACGGCTATCTGCCCACAGCCGATGTCGTGTTTCTGGACGAAATATGGAAAGCAGGCCCTGCCATACAGAACACTCTGCTGACCGTCATCAACGAGAAACTTTTCCGCAACGGCGACAAGGAACTGCATCTCCCCCTCAAACTGCTCGTAGCTGCCAGTAACGAACTGCCCGCTCAAGGCGAGGGACTGGAAGCCCTATGGGACCGCTTCCTTATCCGCATTCTCTGCACCTGCGTCAAGCAGGAAGAGTCTTTCTACAAAATGCTGCTGGACGATTCTGCCGACCATCCGGAAACGACTGCCTGCGAATGGCAAATCTCCGACCGCGAGTATGCCGAATGGCAAGCTGAGATACGCCGCGTAACCTTGCCTCTCGATGTTCTTTCCTGCATCACAGCCATTCGCCACGGACTGACAAGCGTAGAGATGCAAGACTCCGACCTGCGCCGCAATGTCTACGTCAGCGACCGCCGCTGGAAAAACATCGTGAAGCTGCTCAAGACCTCCGCCTTCGTCCACGGCCGCACGGAAGTCTCCATGACCGACCTGCTTCCCGTCTACCACTGCCTATGGAGTGAGCCTGATGAGAGCGTTGCCATCCGTGACATCGTTATCCGTGCCTTATTCGTGTCCCACACAAAACAGATTGCCGGTATCGCCTCCTCGCTGAAATCCGATTTGAAAGTCAGCCGTGTGCGCGAAGCCCTCGACAAAGCCCGCCTTGCCGGCGACCGTAGGGACGATGACCTGCTGATAACGGAACACTTCTACTACCAGGTGGAGAAACATGGTACGGGCAACACCTACATCTTTATCGTGGACTACAAAAATCTGAAGGAGTACAGCGCCAAAGATGCCCCCACCTTGGGCGTAATGTATGCCGACCCCATCAATCCCAAGCGTACCATCATCCGCGCCTTTGCCGACACCGGCGCCGTGAAAGAGGAAGGCACCGAACGCGTCACCCTCTACCGCGACGACAAGCATCTCTACATCAACGGTGTGCGCTTCCCCATGCGGCGTCTGCAACGAGGTGAGGAGCAACAACTCTGGCTGGGAAACCTCTCCGTCACCGACCGTGACTACGAGACGGAACTGGACACCGCCGCCACCAGCATAGACCGCCTGGTAAGAGATTTGTCCGACAACCTTTTCGTCTCCGAAGAAGACAAAAAGAGCGTAGCTCAATACGTCTCCATCGTCCGCAAGGAAATAGCCTGGGCGCGTGTGGACATGCGCAAACTGAGATATGGAGACGAATAATCCTCCAGTAACCAAGAAGAAGATGAACACTACCGTCACCCGATATGACACCGCCTTCTATGTGCAGGCACTGGACCGTTTCGTTGCCACCGGAGAGTGCGCAGAGACGGATACCGAGCCCTTGTATGCCTATCTACTCTCTGTGATGAACGACTCCATGGTCAAGGTGCAGGTGCTGGGCGATGAGGTCTGTGCACGTATCTTTTACGACACCATGATTCAGTTCATCCAATTGAACTTGGAGAAGGAGCGGTACAACCTCCGGAAAAGCCAGTCGGAACGGACCGGGATGAAGCTCGTGCTGGAATGGTCCATGGCAAAGCGGAAAGACGGCTGGCAAGCCTTGCTCCAGCAGATTTCCGACAAATACCGGGAGTACGGCTTCGACTCCCGTTTCTACCGCAGCCACTTCGGCACAGAAGGAGGATATGCGGACGATGAAGTCTGGGAGAAAATGGTGGACGACTGGGAAGACGCCTTCCAACTGAAGATGCACGAAGAAAAGGAGAAAGAGATTGCTTTCCGCAAAGATGCCCTCGAGCTCAGGCTCCGTTCCAATCTGAAAGACATCCCCGAGTACATCCGCCAGAACCGGGTGGATAAGGACGAATTCTTCCAGACCTGGGGCATGATGAGCGGCTTGTGGAATACTGTCGACTTTGAGCGTATACGGAAAATCGTGCGCATCCAGCGCTCTTGCCCCGAGATAGTGAAAGTGGCCCGCAAGATGGGGCGTATGGCAGACGACGAAGGACGTGAGCAAATCCGCGTTGCCGAGGGAAACGTCTACAAAATGGAGCACTCCTCCAAATGTGACATCCTGGGTATCAGTACCGGCAACGACCTCAATGCCCTGCTTCCCATTGAGCTTGCCCATTCCGCCGACAGCGAACTGGAAGATTTGTTCGTCTACAAATACCTTACTCGCAAGCTCCAGACCTTCCGTTATAAATCGGAAATCATGCAGCCTGCCCGGCGCATCGAAACCAAGCCTGCCCGTCCCAAAGGTCCGATGATTGTCTGTCTGGACACCTCGGGAAGCATGGCTGGCAAGCCGGAGAAGATTACCCACTCCCTGCTGATAAAGCTCCTGGAGATAGCCGACCGTCAACGGCGGAACTGCTTTCTGATAGCCTTTTCCGTCTCCATCCATCCGATTGACGTAAGGAAAGAGCGGGCAAGGCTGCTCGAATTCTTCTCAAAGACAGCTTGCGGGGATACAGATGCCACCCGTATGCTAGAAGCCACGTTCCGCCTGCTCAAAGAAGGCAAGGAGTATATGAATGCCGATGTGCTTTGGGTCAGCGATTTCAAGATTCCTCACTCTTCACCTGCCTTTATGGAGGAGATTCGCCGTTGTCGGGAAGCTGGTACACACTTCTACGGTCTGCAGATTGGCATCACGGACAATGAGTGGGCACCATTCTTCGACCGCATTTATCGGGTGGAATACACTCCTTCGCAACAGTATTAAAAGTTGATATTTACACCTCCCATCACCGTAGCTTTCGGCATGGGGAAGCCTGCATTGATTTCATAGCGTTGTGCCAGCAGGTTTTCACCCTTGACGAAGACGTCGGCAAAACTGCACAGACGGTAGTTGGCACGCAGGTTCCAGAGTACGAAGCTTTCCTGCTTCTCCTTACCCGGGGTGACCGAGGTATGGAGACCCTTCACGTATTGTATACCAGTAGATAGGCCCCAACGTCCTTGCGTAAAGTCCGCACCGGCATAGAGTTTGTGCTCGGGAGCCGCCAGTACCGGATTCTCCATGTGCAGCCAGCTATAATTGGCATTCATCTGCCAGTGGCGGTTGATGCGGTATCCGAGGTTGGTTTCCACACCCCAGTTCTCTATCTCGCCGGAGTTGACGTTCTTGCGCAGGGCAGGGTCCGTCATGATGATGTTGTCCCCGTTGATGTAGTAGAGGTTCACCCCATAGGACATGGGCCCTCCCAAAAGCTGCCCCGTAAAGGAGAGTTCATAGTTCATCAGGCTCTCCGCTTTCAAATCGGGGTTCTGTGGAGGGAACATGTACATCTCCCGGATGGTGGGGTTACGGAATCCTTTGCTCACCATTGCTTTCAGTTCTGCCTGCCGCGGCAGATGGAAAGCCAGTCCCCCTTGGGGAATCCATTCCGTGCCTACGTGCGAATGGTGGTCTATGCGGACACCGGCGTCCAGTGAAAGCCAACTGTTGATGTCCTGCCTGAAATCCACATAGCCTGCAAATTCATCCATCTGCTTGTCCACGCCGGGGATGCGGTCACCAATCTGCTGTCCGGGTTTTGCCTCGTCGATGGCGACAACCTTGTTCCAGGACTCTCCGCCGAAGTGCTGGTAATCGAAACCTACGGTCAGGCGGTTACCGGTGAAGAGCGTGGCGCTTTGATACCACGATATGCCCAGCATCCGGTCCTTGGAGTTGAAGTGCGACTTCTGGGGCTCTTCTCCGGGGTGGTAGCCGTCGTTAATCCTGTGCCGGCCCCAGTTATAGAAGAAGCTCACGGCGCCGGAAGTACGGTCGTAACGATTTTCCAGTGCGAAGGAGGTCATGCCGCGTGTGATGCGCGAGTCGTTGTCTATATACGGATTGTCGGCTTCGCCGGGATTGGAGGCGTTGAAGCGGGTGATGTTCACGTCGCCCCACAGCTTCCAGGTGTCGCTGAAGTCGTATCCCAGTTTGGCATAGCCGCCATACTGCTCAAACTCCATGTCGTCACGGTGTCCGTCGGTACGGTTGTACGAGCCGGTCACCACGCTGCTGAAACGCCCTTTCCTCACGCGGTTGGAGACTTCCGTCTGCAGGGTATTGTAGGAACTGTATCCTATCTGCGCATTGGTTTTCACCCCGTCCTCCTGCATCTTGCGGGTGACGATGTTGATAACCCCGCCCATTGCATTGGACCCATAGAGGACGGAGGCGGGACCGCGCAGCACTTCCACCCGTTCGGCCATCATGCTCTGGTAGGCGTCGGCGATGGGATGCCCCATCAGGCCCATGTATTGCGGATGTCCGTCTATCAGCACCAGCAGGCTGGTCGTAGGTCCTCCGGCTGCGTTTACTCCGGCGCCTATACCGCGCAGGCTCATGCCTCCTGCGGCTCCCGTGGATACGCCGTAGCCCATGATGCCGCGGCTTGTGGTGAAAAGTCCGGGCACCTGCTCGGTCAGTGTAGGCAGGATGGAGGGCTGGTAGGTCTGTTCCAGTTGCTGGCGGCTCACTACGGAGATGGTCATTGGCAGGTGGCGGATGTCTGTTTCATTTCTCGTCCCGGTCACTACGACTTCATCAAGCTTGTAGCTTTTCAGCCGGAGGCTGTCGGCAGGTGCGGACAGCATGCTCCCTGGCAGGGCAATACTTATTAAAATAGCCGTTAAAATCTTTTTATTCATCGTTTATCTATGGTTCTTTCTGCAAAGTTATACAAAAAGATGAATCTGTATATGATTGGTAATCCTCGAAATGAAAACGGATGTGGAAGATAACTCCGTTAAAGGGTTTCCTGCTTCAGCGCTTCCACAAACCGGTCTATCTCCTGCAGTTTCGCCGGGATGTCGATGCCTTGCGGACAGTGTGGGTTGCATTGGCCACAACCGGTGCAGCGGTTGGCTTGGCGGAGACGGGGAACACTGCGGTCATAGCCTATCAGGAAGGCGCGGCGTGCCTCGCGGTAATTCTCGTCCTGGCTGTTCTGCGGCACGTTGCCCTCGTTGATGCAGCGGTTGTAGTGCAGCAGGATGGCTGGAATATCCAGTCCATAGGGGCACGGCATACAGTATTTGCAGTCGTTGCACGGCACGGTGGGGTATTGCAGCATTCGCTGGGCGGTATCTTCCAGTAGGGTAAACTCCTCTTCCGTACATGGAACAAGCGGGGAGAAGGTACGCAGGTTGTCTTGCAGATGCTCCATGTACGTCATTCCGCTTAGTACGGTCAGCACATCGGGGAAAGTACCTGCGAATCGGAAGGCCCAGGAAGCCACGCTCTCCTGCGGACGGCGTTGTTTCAGACGTGCCATCAAGTGGTCGTTCAGGCGGGATAGGCGTCCGCCCAGCAACGGCTCCATGATAACGGCGGGAATGTTGCGCTTCACCAGCTCGGCATATAGGTATTCGGCATCCGTGTTGCGGGTATTCACTTCTTTGGCATGTCGCCAGTCCACGTAGTTCAGTTGGATTTGTACGAAGTCCCATTTCAGTTCGTCGTGGCGGGAGAGCAGGTAGTCAAAGACTTCGATGTCTCCATGATAGGAGAATCCGAGGTTGCGGATGCGTCCGGCTTCGCGCTCTTTCAGCAGGAAGTCCAGCATGCCGTTGTCCAGATAGCGGGAACGGAGGGCTTCCATGCCGCCCATGCCGATGCCGTGCAGCAGGAGGTAGTCGATGTAGTCCACTTGCAGGTCGCGGAAGGAGCGGTGATACATGGCAAGGGACTCTTCGCGGCTGTGCGTGCTGGGACTGAAGTTGGACAGCTTTGTGGCAAGGAAGAATTTCTCCCGTGGATGGCGTTTTAAGGCAATGCCTGTGGCGCGCTCCGACAGACCTTGCACATAGGCGGGAGAGGTGTCGAAATAGTTCACTCCGTGAGCAATGGCATAGTCTATCAGGTCGTTCACGGCTTCCTGGTCTATTTCGTCTCCATTCCCATCGGCGCGTTTCCGGGTGGGCCATCGCATGCATCCGTATCCCAGCAGGGAAACCCGGTCGCCCGTGTTGGGGTTGGTACGATAGGTCATCTTGCCGGTTGATATCTCGCCCAGTGCGGCCGATTCGCTTTCCCCGTTGTTCTTGTTGCCCGAACAGCCGTATAGGGCTGCTGCCGAGGCAAGCGTTCCTGCACCGGCGAGTTTGAAGAAATCGCGGCGGTTTATCTTGTTCTTATTGTCTTCTTTCATTGTGATAGGACTGAAATTATAAATGGATATTAGGGTGATAAAGCTGCTTCAGACAGTTCTGTGCATCACATGGCCTTCCACATAAATGGCACTGAACGGACGCGACGGACAAAGGTTCTCGCATGCTCCGCATCCGATACAGCGTTCGGCGTTGACTACCGGTATCTTGATGGAGGCTTCGTCTTCCGGGTCTGAAGGAACCATCTGTATGGCACCGGCCGGACAATGGCGGGCACAGTTCCCGCATTCCATCTTGTCTGTGATGCAGATGCAATTCTCCTTAATCCATACGGCATGACCGATTTGGACGGCCGATTTCTCGGCGAGGCTCGTCAGATGGATGGCATCGGTAGGACACACCTCCGCACACTTGGCGCATTCGGGGCGGCAGTAACCGCGTTCGTAGGACATTTCCGGCTGCATCAGTTTTGTCAAGTCCGAAGAAGGACGGAGCACTTGGTTGGGACATACCGATATGCAGAGCTGGCAGGCTGTGCAGTGTTGTGCAAAGTGGCGGGCGCTCAGTGAGCCCGGAGGAGTGATGGGAGTGGCGCGCTCGGGGATTTTTTTGTCCTCGATGACAGCCAGTCCACCGTCCACTTTCTTCTCCTGCGCCTTGAGGGCTGCCGTAGCAGCAAACACGGCAGTTGTAGAGAGAAATGCGCGGCGGGCGTCGTTTACCTGCTCCGGTGCCACGGGGGAGTCCTGGGAGACTGCAGCGGAGGCCGACTTGCGGCGTGTGTAAGTGATGGCACCTTTCCTGCACTTGTTGATGCAGTCCATACATGCCACGCAACGGCTGTAATCTATTTCGTGTGCCTTGATGTTGATGCACGATGCCTTGCAGTTGCGGGCACAAAGTCCGCAGTTGTTGCACTTCTTTGTGTCAATCACCGGTTTCAGCAAGGAATACTTCGAGAGGAAACCAAGCACTGTACCTACCGGACAGATGGTGTTGCAATAGGTACGTCCGCCCCGCCATGCCAGCACGATGAGGACCACCAGAGTGACCGTGGCAATCAGCAGGGTAGGGAGACTCTTCATCCATACATCCGTTTCATAGAAGGCATAGCTGTCAGCACGTTCGGCCAGGTAGGCCAGTCCGTTGTTTGCCCACTGGTAGAGTGGGGAGAAAAGGCTGGAAACGATGCGCCCGTATGAGCTGTAAGGGGCCAGCAGCACGACAAAAGAGTTCAGTCCGCCGATAATGGCAAGTACGAATACTCCCAGCACACCGTAGCGTAGCCATTTCAGTGCGGACGAGTAGCGGAAACGGTTTTTCTTCCGTTTGGCGGAGAGCCAGGAAACAATGTCCTGGAATACTCCCAACGGGCAGATGACGGAGCAGTAGATGCGTCCGAATACCAAGGTCAGCACTGCAAGAAACAGTACTACACCGATGTTCAGTGCCAGCACGGCCGGCAGGAATTGTATCTTCGCCATCCATCCGAACCAGGCATGCAGTGTTCCCGTGAAGTCGAGGAACAACAGCGTGATGAGTGCGAAGAAGATGACGGCAAGGGTCAGTCTGATGGTACGTAGCATAAATGTATTGTATAGCGGTTAGTATTCGTTCTTTATACCTTTTTTCCCATCTCGTAGGCTTCGTGCATGGAAGGCTTGTCGTTTATCTCGCCCACCTTCCAGGCACCCACGCCATAAATGGTGCCGCATTCTTTGGGCTCTTCCAGGCAGTCGAGGAAGCCACGGAAACCATCGATGGTACGTTCCATCATGGGGACACTTTCTTCGGCGGCGGCGATGATGAAGTAGAACTCCTTGTTCTTTATTTCAAGGTAGCGTGCACAACAACGGTCAATCAGTGTCTTCATCTGCGCGCTCATGGTGTAGAAGTATACGGGAGTTGCCATGACGATGACGTCGGCGGCAATCATCTTTTCCACCACTTCGGCGGCATCGTCCTTTTGCGGGCAGGGTTTGCCGTACATGCTGCATACGCTGCATCCCGTGCAGTAGTTGATGTGCTTGTCTTTCAGGAAAATCTTTTCTACTTGATGTCCGGCCTCTGCGGCACCGCGCATGAATTCATTGCACAAGAGGTCGGAGTTTCCATTCCTGCGGGGACTGGAGGAGAGGATTAATACTTTTTTGCTCATATTCGTTGTTCGTTAGTTAGTAAATGATTACGTGCTGCAAAAATAGGCAGGTTTTATGAGAATGGCAGTATACAAATTACGGTTGTTGTTACCTAAATTACTGATTCATTCCAAAAGTATCTCCCGTTCGATGCCGGTGTCTTTCAGAAACTCCCGGTCGTGGCTGATGGCAATTACGGTGCCGGCGTAGTCGCGTATCGTTGCCGTTATTATTTCTATGCTCTCGATGTCCAGATTGTTGGTGGGTTCGTCCAGAATGAACATATCCGGGGTATTGTCGGCAATCATCAGGCAGCAGAAGGAGAGGCGCATCTTTTCGCCGCCACTCAGTTTGCCGCACGGCTTGTTCCACACGTCGCGGGGAAAGAGGTAACGGTTGAGGATGGTTTTCACTTCATGTTCCGGCAGGTGGCGGTGGTTGAAAGCTTCTGCTTGTTGGAGTACGCTGCGCTCATTACGGACGAGGGAGTATTCTTGGTCCAGATAGACGGAGGTGAAGCCGGCACGCTCCATCACTCCGTCGGTGGGGTGCAATTCGCCCATGATGAGTTTCAGCAGGGTTGTTTTTCCACTGCCGTTTTTTCCTTTCAGGCTGAGGCGGTCGCCGCTTCTTAGCTGGAAGGTGAGGGGAGAAGCCCAGAGACTCTTTGCAGCCGTCTCCGTGTGGGGTGTTTCTACGGGGGAGGCTGTATGGTCGGGATAATGGAAGTTGACGTTCCTTGCCGTAATCAGAATCTTGCCCGTATGCAGATGGGAGGTGTTGAAGTCTGTTTTCAGCTTGTCCGTCTGCGACAGTAAACTTTTGATGCCTGCCATTTCCGTCTGCAGCTTTTCCGCTTTCTCCGCATGTATGCTGCTGAGTCTGCTACTGCTGTTTTCCGCATTGTTTTTCAGTCCTCCCATTAGGATGCGGGGAATCCCTTTTTTGATGGAGGCTTTTTCTCCCCGCACATTCTGTTTGGCTTTGCGCTCTTCTACTTCGCGTGCCACTTTGCGGGCAAGGCGCAGGGCTTTCTGCTTCTCTTCCAGTTGTTGGGTAAGGGCTTTCTGTTGCAGGGCCTTCTGTTCTTTGTAGAAGTCGTAGTTTCCGCTGTAATACGTCAATCCCTGGGAAGAGAGTTCGCAGACGGCAGGCAACTGATTCAGTAGCGTGCGGTCGTGACTGATGACGAGCACGGTAGCCGACGTCCGTCGTATCAAGTTATACAGACGTTCCCGTCCATCCGCGTCCAGATGGTTGGTCGGTTCGTCCAGCAGGATGGCTGTCGGGTTGTGCAACTCCATGCCCGCCAGGAAGATGCGGGTTTTTTCGCCGCCGCTAAGTCTTTCCATCGGACGGGAGAGTGGGATACCGTCCAGTCCCCAATTGTCGAGAGAAGCCAGGGCGTGTTCTTCCACGTTCCAGTCATCGTCGAGTGTATTGAAGTGCTTTTCGGCAGCGTCACCGCTTAGGATGGCATGAAGGGCAGACAGCTTCCGGCTGATTCCCAAAGCTTGTGCTACTGTCTGTCGGTCGTATTGCCCGAAGTGCTGGGGGACGTAGTACAGATGTTCGGGGCGTAGCACCGTTCCCGAACTTGGGGACAAGTCTCCTGCCAAAATACGCATGAGGGTAGACTTGCCGCAACCGTTATTTCCGGTCAGGGCTATTTTATCTCCGGAGTTGATGCTCAAGTGGAGGCGTGAAAACAAGATTTCCTTATCCGTATGGATATAGCTAAGGTCTTTAATGATAAAGCTCATAAGTTTCTACTGTGTTTTTAGAAATAAGAATGATGGGGGATGCAAGGCATTCCCCGAATTTGAAATTCTCGAAGGGGCGGGGTACAGACAAACACAGCATTGGCTAAACATCTATATAGGTGATGCTCAACGTTCAGTCTGAAAAAGCATGTTGATAGTGATGTTTACCGAAATATGTTGTCTTTAGTCAGATATTCTCATCGGTGGAATTAATTGGTTAGTGGGTGCAAAGGTAATGATTTCCACTGAATAACAAAGGTTTTTTGCGATATTAATATCGTGTCGTCAAGAAGTTAATATCGTGTTTGCAAGAAATTAACTTCCTGCAGACACGATGTTAGTACTTTATTGGTTCTGTTACTTCATGGCCGAAGCATCGAACGAGAGTGGCAGTAATTCTCCCACATTCTTCAGCTCGTAGATTCCCTTTTTGCCATATAGCAACACCCTCATGGGATGCTTGAAGCGCTTTTCCGTTTCGAGCATCACTTGCCGGCAGGCACCGCAGGGAGGAATGGGAGACTCCAGGAACTCGTTGTGCTCGTTGCGTGCGGCAATGGCGAGGGTGGTCACTGCCTGGTCGGGATGTTGGGAGTTGGCATAGAATAGGGTGGTGCGTTCTGCACACAGCCCGGAAGGATAGGCAGCGTTTTCCTGGTTGGTGCCGGTCACTACAATACCGTTTGCCAGTCTGGCTGCAGCTCCTACCGAGA
>OGNM01001304.1_pt1 | contig 11174 bp, 12 predicted proteins | sample 1573441 | NCBI WGS metagenome assembly OGNM01 (sample SAMEA2581915, study PRJEB24529) | metagenome | biome: Human gut stool | place: China | collected 2011
ATAAGGATTTGTGTCCATCAGTCGACACTGCATCATGCAACAATTCTGACCTGCTTCTTCGCCAAGATCAAGAGAATCATTGAGCTGTGCAATAAGATACTGATTTGAACCGTTGATATTTATGTTGTTACTAAGATTGCAATGAATACCATCACCTGCGTTATAACCTCCAGCTATTGCAGTTGAGCAACCATCATTGGTAGCAAACTGATAAACTTTAAAAGGATTATGAGAGAAATTACTGACAATACCGGTTGCGGTTGGTGTAATAGCTTTATAAGCATTTCCCTGATAGAAACCAGTTTTAAAAGCATTTACAATTGCGTCTGCAAGTTCCAAACACCCATTTGTGTTTGGATGAACGTTATCACTTTGGAAATTGCCATTGTTTTTCATTACAAAATCTACACCATTCAGAAAAACAGCTTTGTACTTTACACACTTTTTGTAGATGTTTTTCGTAATGAACATTAATTCGTGATTTGAAAAACTATTTTTAAAATTTCCAATACAGCCAACATAAATCGTGGCATTTGGAAAATTTTCTTTTGCTTTTCTAATAAAAGTAGAAATTGCAGTTTCAAGAGTTGAAGTATTTACCCCCTTGTCATTGCACCCCCCGCAAACGATTATGTTTTTAATTGCATTTTTGTCGCTTATATCTTCAATAGCTTTGTTCAAATAAGTCAAAAATGTATTCGTAGTAATTCCAACAAAACCAATAGAGCCCTGAGAATATTTGTGACATGTTATTCCTGTATAATTTTCAAATAAATCCTGCCAGCTATACCCTGACCCCACTACTGAACTGACGGCATATGAGTCCCCAATTAAGATTGTGTCATTGCTTTCGGTAATTTTTTTGAAATTTTTTAAGTCATCTGTCTGTTTGCTTAAAGTTTCAAGTTCTTCCCTTGCTTCACTGTCTTTCACATAGATTGTTTCATTTGCATCTCTGAAATGAAAATTGTCAAAATATTTTTTTGCCATCTTTTAACCTCTCATATCTGTCTTAACTAAAATAGATTCGTTTCTTTCATCATATAATGCACCAAGCATTAAATTTGAATAATTCAAATCAATCCATGCATTAAACCACTCTCTTAATTCTTTTTCTGATCTCTCCAGAATGTCTTTACTTTCTTTTGCAATTTTAATTAGCCAATCCAGATTCATGTCCTGCATACTTGTTTGAGGGTAATTGTTAAACATGTATATTTCCTCCTTTTAATAAACTAAAAGCAACAAATCATTTGCAAATAATCCTGTGCAATAGTCAATAAATGATTGCTTTCTCAAGCTCATTTCGCTTTCCATCATTTGCTGAGTGGTAGTCACACCGATGTTTCCATGAATACGTCCAGAATGTTCTGTGTTACCTTTTTCTGTGTTTACATCTTTTCGTCCATATGAAAATTCGTTTGTATTTGCTCCGGAAGTGGTAACTTGTGTCTGGTTTCCATATGTCATGATGCCCTGTTCACTAGGATCATACCCAGAAGAATTGAATGCACTGACTTTCTGCTCATTGGTGTCTGTGCCTGTCTGCTTTGTTGTGCTTCCCTGTCCTGCCGTTTGTTTATTGGAGTCAGTTCCTGATAGTTGTGTTTCTCTTGTAATGTTTGGAGAGTCAGTCCAGTTTTCCTGTCGATCATAATTTTCAACTGGGTTGTACTCTAATTTTTCCAGAAGATCATACACTTTTTCTATGCTGTTTTTCCACTTTCTGCTCCATGCGGGTATTGCACTGTTTTTCATAAAATCCCAGTCCGGATATAAAGGCTCACATGATCCATAAGACAAAATTAGTGAATCAATGAAATTCTGTTTGTCTGCATTTTTTGGAAAATCCATAGCATCAAACAAGGTATCATCCCAGTTGTACAACCCTGCAATGGTCATGGTATAATTAGCCATTTTCATTCACCACCTTAACCGTGTTGTAATTTTTTAATTTAATTGACAAGTTTAATGTTGGGTATAATCGATTTGCGTCATCTACACCCTGTTGCAGCGTTTCCAACCAAGTGGTAAATCTTGTCACGCTCTCAACGTCATTTTTTTCCGTTTCAAGTACATTTAGTCGTTCTTTTTTGTCAGAACCTACCGATGGGATGCCTACTTCTGTATCAAATTGATCCAAAAGTTTTTCAAACGTTTCAATCAGTTCTGGTGCAATAAAGTTGTGTTTCAAATCTTTATTAAAAGAATCCCACAATTCATTTTTTCCGGTCTTAAGATCATCTGATTTTATGCTTGCGTCATAGGCAACCGCTGGCTTCCCTGCCTGCACACTATCATAGATTTTTTTCAACGTCTGTGCTCCTGCTTTGTTTTTTGCAGCCATGAGAAATGCAAGTTTTGAATTAAAAATATTCATATCAAATGCACTTGCTACTAATGCAAGTTTATAAGAGTAGTAACCAATTATGTCAAAAATTCCGCATCTGGTAGGCTTTAAATACAAAATTGCACAATCTTTCCCAATTTGCATACCGTCTTTTTCAAGGGAACCAGAATCAGCAAAAGAATGAATTTCTGCCATTGTAGGCTTACAATAAATGTTGTACCCGTATAAAGTACAAATTTGAGCTACTAACCCATATAAATCAGTGTTAGTAATACAAATGAATCCGGCACCAAGTAAGACATATTTGAAATAGTCGATGTCAAAAGTAGCATTGTACTTTATATCAAATACCGATGCTACACGCTCATATAGCATGCGATCAAACATGTCTGTATATCTGCTATCTGCTTTGATTCCTGCAGGTTGCCAGTAATTTTGGACTAAATTAATTTTTTCCATTCCTTCTGGTGTCCACATTTTTTACCTCCTATTCATAATAAAAGCCATTATTTAAAAAATTATTCACTACATCTTGATCTCCGGAATAACCATTGATAGGTACAGAAGCGTTTCTGCATTTTACATATCCTGATAACGTGTTTATTTTTCTTCTGTTTCCGTCTGCATAACCCTCCGTATTTGGATAAGGAACAATGGAAGAACATGTGTACGTATATTGTGCAGCACTTTTGTTATTGAGTATACCATTAATAGAACCGTTTGATCCTATTACAGATGAATCAGGTGAAAAAGCACCTTTAATGCTTTCTAAACCACTAGAAATAGTACCCATCACATTACCAGTAACTAACTGAACCCCTGTATTAGCTGCTCCGTTTAAAATGTTTGATGGATTATTGGTTGCAAAACCAATCTGTATTGGAATTGATAATCTAGTTTGAAAATGAGCTAAATCATTTTGCCCTGATCTTAACCATACTTCGCACAATCCGGTAACTGCATCATAATAGTAATCGGCAGTTAATTGGTCATTAGCTGTTTTTGTAATGTCAATTTGTACAACCCCAATAAATGGAAGCTTGACAAAATATCTGCTAAAATTGCTGTTCCAGTACTGAAAGTGATACTTATTGTAACGAGAATTTGTGATCCCTATGTCATAAGAAAAATTAACTGATGGAGCATTAACTCCTCCTATTACTTCCCCATTAACTTTTGAATCCCAAAAGCCAAGTTTTACCGTATCAGTAAGATGCAAAAAGTTTCCAATAAGAATTGGACACCAGTCTATGCTCAAAATATACTTAAACGGATCAAAAAAAAGTTTTGTAAACGCATCATTTAACGCATCGCCCCAACTTCCGTCTGACCACATAAACGATAAAAGATCGTCAAGTTGTTCCTGTGTCATGTAATAGAGTGTAATGCCCTCGGATGAAGTTGTTCGTACAATAAAATTGCCACTATAGCCATTAGGGAATAAACCAACAGGATCAGCGATGATTGTTGCATCTTTTTTCCAGTTATCATCAGACAAATATAATGCATCAGGATATAACAATGATTGTTGGCTTGAGCGTTCAATCACGCATGTATAATTTCCAATCTCTTCCTTATAAGTGGCAAGCACATCCTCTGTGCATGACACCTCAATTTGCGCTGCATTAATAGACGTTACACTATTAATAAAATAATAATGGTCATTCCATTTTGCATAGTTGAAATTTAAAAAATCATTTAGTCCATAACGCAAAACAAATGTAGGGGACTGAAATGTAGTCCCCTTTTTAAGATCAACAGGCACAGTGGTTCCTGCAGATGGTCTTGCTGTACTGTTTGATTTCTTTGAAAAATTAAAAAAATCTACATTGATCATTTTATATAAACGTCCTTTCCTTTAACAGCACAACACCAACCAGATGGAATTTTAATCCAGATATAATCATCTTTTTCAATTACATCTTTACAAGTAACCACAGTTCCTTTTTTCAAACAACCATCCGCAAAAGCATGTCGCATTCCGTCAAGCGTGAGTTCATTTCGTGATTTTATGTTTCCTCCTGCTGACCATCTTACATGCAAATGATCTACCTGAACTGTGTAGGTATGACCAACTTTGTAAAAAGATTTTTTTACTTCTGTTTCATCCCACCAACGTCTAACGATTTTCAGATCGGAACGTCTGGTTATGCTCGAAATAACTACTCCTCTGCCCGGGTTACTCTTTGTATTCTTTCTTTCCCCTCTGGATTCAATCATTAATCCATTGCCAACGTAAACAGCGCAATGAGTGATTTTATTTGTTGAAGAACCAAAGAAAAGGCAGTCACCGGGTTCCTGCATTCCAATAGGAATGTTTTTACCAAGTTTAGAAAACCCCTGTGCTGTCAGTCGGGGTAGCTTGTAACCTGCATCATTTGATGCCACATACAAGGCACCTGAGCAATCATAGCCACCCTCTATCATGCTTTCTCCACCCCAGACATAAGGTTTTCCTAACAATTTTTTAAAACTGTCAATCAATTCATTAGGTTTCATTTTTCCAGCCTCTCAATCAATGTATTCATTTTTTCAAGAGCAACTGTGTTATTTTTAATAACTTCACTGAGAGTGTCAACTTCATTTTTATGCTGCTCATTCAGCTTATCAACTCTTGAATTTGTCTGATCGTACATGTACTTAACAAAGTATGCCATTACACAACAGGCAACGATTGGAAAAACATAGTTTCCTAAAATGGTAAGTAAAGTGTCAGTCATTGCTTATTCCCCCTCTCCCATTACGTAAAGGATTCCGTTGTGTGTATAGTTATTCCAGTAGTTTTTTCTGGAATGAACATACATGTTCCAATAACCACCAGCACTGTTAAAAGGTGTTGTGTCAGCATAATCAAACTGATACTGTACACCCATTGCTCTACGATCATACAGTACTCCAAGTACATAAGGCAGATTGACTTCTGTTTCTGCCTGTTTTGCATGACCAGTTGAAACGTCCAAAATTGACGGTGTAATCTGGATTGCACTTGGTTCATCGGCTGACTGCCACCAGTTTACCAATTCTTTATTTTCGATTCTAAGCTCTTTGTCATCAAACACCCACGGCAACACCTGTGTTGTTGAATCAATCCAAAATTCAGAAAGCATCAGCAACCGCTGATTTTCTTTGCGTGTGAATCTCATAATCGGATTGTACCCTGTAATGTTAGCGTGATACTTTGCAGATCTCTCTGTAAGTTTTTCTGAATCCAGTTTGATTCTGGCAATTACAAATGCCATGAAGTCTTTTTTGTAGGTGGTTAGCAGCTGATTTCTTGTGTATTTTGTACCATTTTTTGTGTTAAATTCTGTTGTGAGGTCGACTTCTTCTCCCATACTGGAAAGACCTGCCATATAATTTAGCATAGTTGCACGTCTCCCCGATTCACGATCTGTTTCAATATCATTCCGAAATTCAATCATTACTGCCTCATAGAAGCGCATAAATTCTGCTTCACTTGTAAAAGCCTGTGCAATCTGATCGCGAAATCTTGTGATATGACGTTGCAAAACTTTTGTACCGTAAAATTTAAGTTCAAGTACCTTAGGCTTGTTAATTTTATACATATCAACAGAATTTCCATCGTCCAACTGTGTAGGATTGAGATCTGTGTTCCAATCCTGTGAGGCTTCTGCATCCTGTGTCAGTGCTGTGATCTCACGTGTGATTGCACCCCACTGTCCGGAAGTCTGCTCAACTGCTGCCAATTTTCCAGTGTATTTTTCATTTGAAAAATAAGTGTAAGCAAACACCGTACTAAGTGCTTTTAGTGTGTTTTCTACACCAGTTCTTAAAAGTGTCTCACCTACTGACACAAAAGAACTTGTGTCTGTTGCAGTAAGATTTTCACGTCCGGTTGCCTGTTTTGCAACCGCATTAATGAGAGTATAGGCATCTTGCGGTGTAAAGTCATTTACTGCCATTTTTTATTTCCCCTTTCCTAGTTCATAATCTCCATCATACGCTTTGCAATCTGGTCTGCTGTTTCTGGCTGACTATGTTTAGTCTGCAATCCTGTTGCTACAAGGTTGCTAGCCTGAATCACGTTTGTAAGATTTGTGATAGCATTTAATAAGGCTTCATTCTGCTGTGCTGGCTGTGTCTGCTGTGTCTGCTGCACCTGCTGTGTCTGCTGTGTCTGCAGCACCTGCTGTGCTGGCTGTTTCATGCCAAGAATTTCTGATTTTGTAAAACCTGCCTGTGTCAATGCAATTACATCTTCAATTTTCATTTTTTTCTTTCCTTTCTGCCACGGTTAAAAAAAATAGGAAAGCACTTATGGGTTACCGTCCCGTGGCTTCTGCTTCCGGCAGTTGGTTCAGCCTTGCTTTCCTATTTATGATTCTACAATTATTTGAATATTTTGTCAATAAAAAATTTGCAATTCATATTCTGGTAACTTATTCTATTTGTTATGATGAAATTATAAATATAGCTGTGAAAAGTCCTAAGCTGATTTCTCCCGTGTTCTGTATCTTCATAATTATCTTTGCATGATCCAGAAATATGCTCACAAACATAAAGTTTTGCTTCTGATTTATGTTCATAGATTCCAAAATTTGCAATTGTGCAAATCAATTTATATTGACGCAAATCTTCTGAATTAACTGCACTTGTATCATCATAAGCAAATTCATTGTCTAATGCCATACTTGCAAATTTGCTTTTTCGGTTGATTGCCTTATAAAGTGCAGTAGTTTCTTTTTTCTCACTGATCGGTGATTTGTTAATCAGAATTATCATTATACCTGCATCCGGCAACAGCGCAAACTCTTGATCTTTCTTTTTCATTCTTTCTAAGTAAGGTAACAAGCCAAACGCATTTATAATAGGATTATCCAAAGTATTACTGTTTGAAGCCAACCACCAACGGAAAGGTTTTTTTCCTTTTAATTCACGATTAGAACTGATTGTTTCTACGGCGTTAAGAAAAGCCTCTTCCTCTCCATTCATTTTTTTAGCCATTTCTTCTGGGATAAATTCATCGTAAAACCCCTCCGTAAATTCTGAACCTGAAAATCCTCTATTATTTTGCATTGTTGTTAAGGCGAAAGCCTCACCGCGGTATTCAGTATTTCCATCCGGTAATTCTTCCTCTAAAATGATACGATTTTTTTCACCTTTTACAGAACGAAAATAAAAACAATGACCAGAATCAATGTTCACATCAATCCAAGGATTTTTCTTTTCTGCCATGACTGATTCAAGCTGTGTAACAGTTCTACGCATGTAGACTATGCTCTCATTTTTTGAAAAAACATCATTGATAAAATGATTAAAAATCCCGTAGGTTTTTCCAGTTCTTCTTGCACCAATTATAAAAATAAAATTAATCTTATTTTTATCAGCAATCCGTACAAGTTTTTTTACATCTAACCAACCGTCATTTTGATAAATATTCATAAAAAATGCTCCTTTTTTAAGGGGGGGTACAATGACCCCTCCTTAATTAAGTATTTTACTGAAAATTTCCGCTTGTGTTGTTTGATGAACCAAGCTCATTATATTTTTTGATACAAGCTTCTTCAAGTTGTTTCCCCCAGTCTTTATCAAGACTGTATATTGAGTTATAATAATTGCCGTCCTTACCCTTTGAAGCTGGATAAGATAAAAATAATCCTTTCTTACCCTCAACCAAAGATAAACCTTTTACGATCAGCACATTATCTAATTTTAATTCGACAAATGCCTTTGTTTTGCTGTTTTCTGATTCATACTTTCTTACTGTGATTTTTACGTTCATGTTTTTTCTCCTTTTTAAAGATAAATAATAAAGTTAAATAAAATATATACCAATCCAACAATATACCCAAACAAGGCAAGAGTTAGAAAAAGTAACTTAAGAAAATCTTTGTTTCTCATTATGCCCCCCCATTTAAAATAACTTGTGAAGCCCACGTTTATTTTGTGATAAAATTGCAATCAAATGTTTATCAGGATTCCCCGGTCCTGGTGGGGTAGGTCCTGGTGGGTTTCCAGTGTAAATTTGATACCATTTATTTGCATACTCTTTTCTTCTATCAACATGATTTACTGTAGGGTCACGACTAGGTCGTTCATATGCTACCATAAATAAAACAGCTAACTTATCCGGGTTCCAACCCATACTATTTGCCCTGAACTGCTCCGGTGTAATCCCGATCATGTCATAAGTTGCTCCGGATGATAAATAAGGTGTAATGAATGCTCTTGTAGTATACCATTGATTTCTAAGCGTAAACAGCTCCCCATCTAAGCAACGACATTGAACTGTACCATTTGTATAAGGACTTAAACCAAGCTGTTGGCAAGCGTCAATCAAATCACTTTTTGGTGTCCATTGGAAAATTCCATATCCACCTCCACCTCCTTCTTCAACACGTCCGGGATTGATTCCTGATTCTGCATTTGCATTGCCTGCCAATGCAGAAATTGTACTTATATTGTAACCAAGTCCAGTAAATACAGAGCCAAAAATACTACCATTATTTTGCGTTTCAGCTTCTGTTAATGCTCCTGATCTGCTAATCCATTCTGCCATTCTTTCTCCTTTCTAATCAAAAATAGGTATATCCATTTCAAATTTAAGTGGTAAGCCTGTTTCTTCATCATATGGAATAGTGTGATTCAATTCATATTCAGTATCACTTAATCTGATTGCACAGCCATACTCTATTTTGCTTCCATCCAGTTCTATTTTTCTAATTTCTGGAATATTAAGGTATTCTGTTTTCATTTTCCATTTTGGTACTTTATCTGGGTTGGCTTTTTTAAAGTTATCCCGGAATATTTTTGAATTCCTGAAAATAAATCCTTTTCGAAAGTTTGTAATATCATCATTAAGACAATATATTCCATCTTTCGGAACTCCTGCCACTGTAATCCTTAATACACCTTTTTTATTTAATTTTTTCTCTGCTTTTTTAAAATAGACTTTAAAAGTTTTCATATGTTTCTTTTTTGCAGTTCTTTTTTTCCTGTAACAATAACGTTTGCTTCCATGTGTGATAAATTCCGTGTACTCTCCGTCAAAATCAGCAATACCAAGACGAAATTCTTCACTTTCATAAGTTACAACTCCTACATTTCTTTCTGTACTTATTCTGATTATTTCATCATTGTATGATTTTAATTTTTCCATATCCCATTCATACCCTTTTACGCTGTCTGTGTCAGAATATATCCATTTATTACAGCATGCTCCTAGCTTATACAGATTTTCCTGTGCATATGCAGTAACCCAGCACCCCCATTGAAAAGGAAGAAAGCTATTTCTGCTTTTGTAAAATTTCTCAAGTAGTTCCTGCTCTTTATCCTCAGGGATTTCACTTTTCCATGCGGTTGTCTGGAAATCTTCCTCACAAATCTGCTGAATGATTCTTTGTACCATCATTCCATAGATACCATTGATTTCTCCTTTCGAAATCATGTAAAGCACGGGATCACTGTATTTCAACGTCGACTTGTTGTAATACAGACTCATTACATAGTTTATTAACCACTCTGGCAAGTAGTCTTTTTCAGCACGCATGACGCTTGCAACATCAGCACTATCATAATCATATGAATCGAGAATAACTTGTAAATCAGGGTCAGTAAATGGATAAATTACCATGTCTGCATTTACAATTTTTCCATTATCTAAATTTTCAGCAAAAATACTTTTTTGTGTTCGTCCATCAGCATCAGGAAACACACATGCTTTTGCTTTATGAAATGCCATAGGCGGCATTGGGCATTCCTTTTTCAATCTTACATTTGTTAGACGAATATATCCAGAAAAGGCATAATCTTCTTTCAATTCCAAAATATCTTTTAACGTCAATCCATCTGTATAGACAAATTGTGTAATTGGATATTTTTTGTAGCATATGACTGCAGGATAACTGCTTGCAAAATCATAACAGTAGATTCTTTTTGTAATTAATCGATTTACAAAATAGCGGTTTGCATGAGTATAGCCACCATGATAGCAGTCTAATAGTTGTTTATACTGTTCTAAAGATAACTGCATTTGCAAAAATTTTTTTCGCCATTTCTTATCTTTTCGGCTTTCTGCTCTTGCCTTATTCCGGATAAAACCTGTACTTGTTAAGGGTACGTTTGCTACTGTATATCCTCTGTCTGCAATGTATTTACGCAAAGCCTTACATAAGGCTATAGTATCAGTGCAGACGTAAGCTATTTCTTTTGAACTCCTGCCAGAATCAGGGGTACGAAATTTTTTATAATCCCATGTTCCTACTGCTTTTGCAGTAGTACCCATGTCTTGACATAAACGTTCAAGTGATCGTTGTGTCAAAATTTGACTGTCACGAAACTCTATTCCAAAAGTAGTCCAATCCATGAAGATGTATCTATGCGTTTTTGAAGCAAGACTTCGATCAGGTTCACCCCATTTAGAAATCATGTGGTTACGCAAAAACATATAATCATAGGGAAAATTATGAATATAAAAACGAACTAGATGCTCTTTATCTGCATGTAGTACGTCAGCAATTCGATCTATTGTATTAACCAGATCATAAACATGATTCCCGTATATGCAACAATCATTTTCGATTGTGATAGTCCAATCAGTGATAAAACCAATGTCCTTTTTATCAAAAACAAAGGTTTCGGTATCTACTGTGATGATTTTTTCATAGACCGACTGAAAATGACCTGCATTGCTTTTCTTTATAAAATTTCCATCAAATAGTCGCATATAATCATAGTTTTTAAAATATATAACTGGATAATCAGCGACTATCATTTTTTTACCTACTTTCCTTTATATTTTAATGCTTCTGCTTCTGATTTAAAACCTAGTGCTTTTGCAATTTCACTTGCTTTACTTCTATCT
>OGNM01001312.1_pt1 | contig 11064 bp, 8 predicted proteins | sample 1573441 | NCBI WGS metagenome assembly OGNM01 (sample SAMEA2581915, study PRJEB24529) | metagenome | biome: Human gut stool | place: China | collected 2011
TACACTCTTTCCCTACACGACGCTCTTCCGATCTGCCAGCTTTCGGAAACTTATGTATAATAAAGAGTACGAATGAAAATAGAGGGATTGCCATGAATAACAGAGGAATTTTAATTGTTCTTTCCGGATTCTCAGGAGCCGGTAAAGGAACGGTTGTAAAGAACATTTTAAAGACGTATCCGGATGAATATGCGGTATCTGTTTCTGCAACCACAAGAGCGCCAAGAGAGGGTGAAACCGACGGCAGGGAATATTTTTTCAAATCCACTTCCGAATTCCAGAAGATGAGTGCCACAGGCGAGCTGATTGAATATGCGCAGTATGTAGGCAACTATTACGGTACACCGCGCCGCTATGTGGAAGAACAGCTTGAAGCCGGTAAGAATATCATCCTTGAGATTGAGATACAGGGAGCTTTTAATATTAAAAAGATGTTTCCTGATGCAGTGCTGATGTTTTTAATGCCGCCGACTGCGGCAGAGCTTGAAAACCGTCTGCGTGACAGGGGAACAGAAGACGAAGCCACGATTAAAGCGCGTCTTGCCCGTGCGACACAGGAAGCGGAAGGCGTTGAGGGGTATGACTATATTGTTATCAATGATACGGTCGATGCCTGTACACAGCGTATCCACGAAATTGTTACCAGTGAGAAGATGAAAGCTTCCCACAACCTGACTCTGATTGAAGACATCAGAGAAGACTTAAAAATCTATGCAAAAGGAGAATAAACCATGATACATCCATCGTATTCAGAATTAATGAACGTTATCAACAGCGGGGTAGAAGAAGGCGAACAGCCATTAGTTCAGAGCCGCTATTCGATTGTAAAGGCTGCTGCTACACGTGCAAAGCAGATTATTGATTCCAGAGCTATCGAAGAAAAGCTTTTGAAAATGCCTGAAAAGGATAAAGATAAGGTCAGCGAACCAGTACTTTCCGATGACGAAGAATTTCGTTTAAAGCTCGGTGAGCCGACTATTCCGAAGTCAAGCAACATGAAGCCTTTATCTATTGCCGTAGAGGAACTCTACGAAGGCAAGGTAAAGATTGTAAACAACGCAAACGACATCAGTGAAGATGAATAAAGCCAATATAAAATAATGCACTGTGGCATATATATTTTGTAAACGGTGCGGATTATTTTTAAATGATGCCTGGGATATGTTCCGATATGTGAGTGTATCTCAGGCTTTCTTTTATTTTATTCATTGGCGGCGCATTGTCAGTGGCAAATATAGGTATTGCAATCAGATTTAGCACCAATATTGTCATTAGTGGCGTTAGTTCGCATTTTATACTATAATTGTATATTAAATATTTCAGATAAAATAAAAAGGAGTTGTGTCCTATGAGCGGAAAATATAATGAATCAAATCAGTCTATCAGTTGTTCTGTCTGTAAGCAGTGCGGCGGCTGTCAGTACGTTGATATTCCTTACGAAAAGGAATTAAAGAAAAAAAGTGCCTATTTAAAACAGCTTTTTGAAGGAATCTGCACCGTTGGAGAAGTACACGGTATGTATCGTCCTGCATTTTACCGCAACAAAGTGCATGCTGTTGTCGGTCTTGACAAGCAGAAAGGCATTGTAACCGGAACTTATGCGGAAGGCACACACCGCCTTGTCCCGGTCGATGTCTGTATGATTGAAGACCAGAAGGCTGACAGCATTATTGCAACACTGCGCGAACTGTTTGCTTCCTTTAAATATGTACCGTACAACGAAGATACGCACCGTGGATTTATGCGCCACATTTTAATCCGCCGCGGATTTTCCACGAAAGAAATGATGGTTGTCTTGGTGACCGCCGACAATAAATTTCCGTCCAAAAATAATTTTCTCAAGGCACTGCTTGAAAAGCACCCGGACATTACAACCGTTGTGCAGAATATCAACGATTACTCTACAAGCATGGTTCTTGGCAAAGCCAATAAGGTTTTATATGGAAAAGGTTATATTGAGGACGTGCTGTGCGGCTGCCGCTTCCGTATCAGCCCGGAATCTTTTTATCAAATTAATCCGTCACAGACCGAAAAGCTGTACAAAACGGCTATCAGGCTGGGCGGCATTACAAAAAATGATGTGGTCATTGATGCGTACTGCGGCATCGGAACGATTGGCATTGCGCTGTCTTCCCATGCCAAAAAGGTTATCGGCGTAGAGTTAAATCCGCAGGCGGTCAAGGATGCACAAACCAATGCCGATTTAAACCACATTAAAAATATCCAGTTTGTCAATGAAGATGCCGGTGACTTTTTAGTCCGCTACGCCGAGGGCGGCAGGGCAGACGTTGTCATCATGGACCCACCAAGAAGCGGCTCTACCCCGGAATTTTTACAGTCCCTTCTGCAAATCAAGCCGAAACGCATCGTCTACATTTCCTGCAACCCGGAAACACAGGTACGTGATGTGCGCGTACTGCAAAAAGGCGGTTATAAGGTTGAAAAATGCGAGGGGTATGATATGTTTCCGCATACTTTTCATGTGGAGACGGTAGTACTGCTTTCCCACAAAAAGCCAGACGGACATATCAACGTAAAAGTTGAGTTTGGTGAGGGTGAGGGAAAAGTTCCGCTTGATAATATCGCTAAAAGAGCCGAAGAATACAAGCCCAAGGAACGAGTGACCTACAAAATGATAAAGGAGTACATAGAAGCAAAATACAGCTTCAAGGTACATACCGCATATATCGCAGAGGTAAAGAGAGATTTAGGCTTGCCAATGTATGATGCTCCTAATGCGGTAGAAGAATTGAAACAGCCGAGGAAGCATCCGACAGCGGAGAAAGTGGAAGCGATAAAGGATGCATTAAGATATTTTGAAATTATGGAGGAGATTTAATGAGTAGTTCTATCTTTTTGAGTTATCCAAGACCATTTAAAAAAGGCAAGAAGAATTTATTGAAAGAATAATTCATTATTTTGAAGAAAGAGAGTTACAACCAAGAACGTTAGGGGTGACAGATTATGATATGGATGCGCCATTAACAGCAATAAGAAGGTTGATGTTAGAATCAAATGGATTAGTAACAATAGCGTTTAGAAGAAGTTTAATTAAACAAGGAACAGGGAAACCGATTAGTGATATTGGCGAGGAGGAGTATGATTTATCCAATAAATGGTTAACTAGTCCATATTGTCAAATTGAACCGGCTATGGCTTTCCAATTGGGATTGCCTGTTTTAATACTGAGAGAGAAAGGGGTTATTGCAGAAGGAATATTAGAAAAGGGTGTTCTTGGGGTGTATATGCCAGAATTTGATTTGAATTGCAATTTAGATGATTATTTTAAATCTAAAGAATGGATACAAATAATTCAAAAGTGGGAAGGTTATGTCAGAAAAGTTGTGGATAACAAAGGGAAACCTCCTATGCTGTATTAAATGTTGTTTATGCAGTAGTCTATTACACAAACGGAATGGATGTTGTATTTTAAAATATCAGATAAATAGGACGGTTGTAGAGAAAAGCTGGTAAATAAAAAACAAAGGAGAATATTGACATGGTAGAATGGATTATAAGTAATAAAGAATGGATATTTAGTGGCTTAGGTATAGCTATTATATCAGCTTTCTTTGCAATATTAAAAACAAAAACTAAAACAAAAACTCCTAAAGGTGGTGAGGGAAATCTTAATGTTAGTGGAGATAAAAATGTTATCGGGGATGGAAACATTCTTCAAATTACAAATCTTACAGAAGAAAAACAACAATCAAATATAAAAATAGTAGATATCTCTTTAAATGAAGATAAAGAATTTATTGTTGATATAAAATTGAGAAACATTGGAGACCAAGTAGCCTATATAAAAGAGATATCATTCGATATATTAGATTACTATAATATGATCAATCCGCAAATGACCCATTATCGATTGGTAGAATCCTCTCATACTTATGATGTGGTTTTAGGGAAAGAGAAACAACAAGTATTTAATGTTTCACAAAGTATAGGTGCAAATGAAGTCGATAGATTTCAGGTGAAGCTTGCAAGTTCTATAGCAGAAACGCGTATGGTTACGATTTATTACTTAACATTATCGATTATATATGATGAAGATAACAAAGTAGTAAAATCAGAGAAATATCTTTGGGCTGTTCCATCTATTAGTGAATATGCAGCATGTTACATAAGCCATACCAGCATGGAAATTGCGAAGAAAAATTATTTAGAATTAAAGAAAATGAATAACTACGATGCAATTAAAAGCAATCATTTTATAAGTATTCTTAAGAGTTATGAAGAGAATAAGTCAGATTTTTTGATTAAACATTAAGGATAAATGTAGTAGGTTATTGATTACTGCTATTCATATTATAAAGATAATTATATTTTTTCTGTTGATTTGTGGGGATATGTCTTAAAATGACACGCATATCGAAAGCATCGTGCTCTTGTCCCACAAGTCACCAGATAGCCATATAGATGTGAAAGTTGAATTTGGAGAAGGTGAAGAAAAGGTACCTTTAGATAAAATTGCGGAGCGGGCAAAGCAATATCAGCCGGCTCCAAGGGTTACATATAAAATGATACAAGAATATATTGAAGAAAAATATGGCTTCAAAGTACATACGGCATATATCGCAGAGGTAAAAAGAAATTTAGGATTGCCGATGTATGATGCACCTAATATGGTAGAAGAGTTGAAACAGCCGAGAAGGCATCCGACGGCGGAGAAAGTGGAAGCGATAAAGGATGCATTAAAACATTTTGGGGTGATTTAATATGAGCGTTATTTATATGTTATTTACTGTGAGCTTTGATTATAATAACTATTGAAGAAATTATATCAGTTATTTGGAGGTCAAATGGAATGGGAAATGATATATTTAGCGCGGTAATTGAGCTCAACAAGATTAGACAGCAGGCATATGAAATATAATTACCCATAGTGGAGGAATTGTGCAACAGAGAGGTATCAGAAGAAGAATTGTCTCATTGTCTCGATTACTTATTAGATTTCGCAGATGATGCGAGTATGCTGGAATTGTATAAAAAGTTGTGCAGAAGATTTGTATACACATATCCTGGATGTATAAATTTTTATGTCAATGCCTATAAAGAGATGTGGGAAAAAACAGAATTCTGAAAGGGGTTTACATGAATCAACTTATAAAAATGGATGAAGAGTATAGGAAGTGGATTGAGGACATAGGAAAACGCTATAAACAGAGACAGATTAAGGCATCTGTTTCTGTTAATCAGGAAATGATTGGTTTCTATTGGTCTATAGGAAGAGATATTGTAGAAAAGTCGGCTGAAAGTAAGTGGGGCAGTGGATTTTTTGTTAATTTAAGTAAAGATATGAGAACAATTTTGCCAGGGGTTCAAGGCTTATCAAGTTCGAATCTCAGATATATGAAGAAATCTTATGAATTGAAGAGCAAAGAGGATTCAATAAATGTTCCACAACTTGTGGGAGATTTATCGGATAAAGAATTGTTTTCGATTCCGTGGGGACATCATAGAGCTATCATTGATAAATGTAAATTGGACAGGGAAAAATCAATATTTTTTGTGAAGAAAACGATTTTAAATAATTGGTCAAGGGCAGTACTTTTAAATTTTCTTGATACCGATTTATATGAGCGTCAGGGAAAAGCAATTTCAAACTTTGAATACGCATTGCCTGAACCACAAAGCGACCTTGCACAGGAAATAACAAAGGATCCATATAATTTCGACTTCGTAGCAATCAGAGAAGATTATAGTGAGAAAGAGTTAAAAGACGCATTGATGGACAACATCACAAAATTTCTTATGGGACTTGGAAAAGGGTTTGCTTTTGTTGGAAGAGAATATACAATACCGATTGAAGGAACAGAGGAAAAAATAGATCTTTTATTTTATCATCTGTATTTGCATTGTTACGTTGTTGTTGAAGTTAAAATAGTAGCTTTTACATCGAGAGACATTGGACAGATTGGTACATATGTGAATATTGTGGATGATTTGGTCAAGACAGATTTTGATGCAAAAACAATTGGTCTGATTATATGCAAAAGCAAAAATAATATCCTTGCAAAATATGCGGTAAATAGTTCAAAAGAACCGATAGGAATATCTGAGTATAAGTTGTCAAATTTATTGCCTGTGGAATATAGAGCTTCTATGCCAACGATAGAAGAAATTGAGAATGAACTCAGGTAAATATTTTAAAAGAAATTAACGGATAAGGAGCATTGAATATATGTTGAATTCAAACGAAAGAATGGGTTTCATAATTGAATATATGTCTTCATATGATGAAAAAATCAAAATGGCAAATAAAAACGGATTATTTGATGCTGCAAAAATGTTTGAGTTATTTGCGATTGAGGTATGTAATGTATGGTTCGGACAGAAGTTTAGTAATCTGAATGACGAGACGGCAACTTATCCATATGTAGATTTGATATCAGAAAACAGAGAACTTTTAGTGCAGGTAAGTACTGTACAAGATGTACCAACAAAAATAAAAACTACATTGGAAAAGATAAGGGATTCAAAAGATAAAAAATGCTCGGACTTAAAGAATATTATATTTTTTGTACTTAGTAATAATAGTATTGATAAGGTGAGAGAGTATAGTGGGGATAATCAAATTGGGAGTATTTCATTTACTATTAAAGATAATTTGATTACTACAAATGATATTATAACTAAAGCACAAAATGATCTTAATTTTCAGAAGAAATTATACAAGGTATTAAAGGATGAGTATGAGAACTTTAATATTAATATCAGAAAATTTAAAGGTGCATTGGAACTTAGTAATTCAGGGTTGAAAAATATTGAAGGATTGATTAACGGAGAGTATGAAATCGATAGAAATGAATTTCTTGAAAAAATAACAAAAGACAATGAGCGATATATTTCAATACAAGGTGGAGCTGGTAGCGGTAAATCTGTTTTATGCAAAAAATATGTTGAAAATGAAAAATTGGTTTTATATGCTCGTGCTGAAAGATTTTTGGAAGAAAGTCATATTGACGACATTTGGGGTTGCTGTATCCAAGACGTTTTAGAGTGTATTAATGGAAAGAAATTAATATTCTTTATTGATGCTCTCGAGTTTATTGCGGACTGTGCCGAAACAAAATTTGAATTATTACAGTATTTGTATGATATGGCGGAAGAATATCAAAATGTGTACATAGTAACATCTTGTAGAACGAGTGATAAAAATGCTTTTATTAAACTGGAAACAAATTTTTCGATAAAAATTTATGAAGTTGGCGATATAACAGAAGATGAACTTGCATTGCTTATGAAGCAATATCCGATTATTCATAAAATGTATAAAACAAATTCATATGTTGATTTATTAAAATCGCCCTTTTATATAAACTTGATAGTTAGTAATTCGATGGATATTGATAATATAGGTGATGAAAATTCTCTAAGAGAATATATTTGGAAAAACATAATATGTTTGGAGGAAAAATCTCGAATGTATGGCATACTCAGTAACAAAGTTATTGAAACTGTTGAGAAGATTGTGTTTGAAAGGGCTAGAAAATTTATGTTGGGTATTCATAAGGACGATATAGATAGAGACATAATGCATGCATTGCTTTCAGAAGGTGTAATTGCTCAACAAGGAGATTATATTAGACTGAAATATGATATTTTCGAAGATATTTGCTTTGAACATTATTTTGATAAAGCTTTTGATTTGTGCAAAGGGAAGTATAAGACCTTCTATGATGAAATAGAAAATCTTGGGCGATGTGTGTATAGACGGTATCAGATTTGGATTTCAAATAAAATGTTTATACAGGTAAATAGAGATAAGTTTTTATATAGCCTTACTTTTTCTGATGAGATTCCGCAAAGTTGGAAAAGGCAAACAGAAATTGGAATTGTTAAGTCAAGGTTTTGTGATAATTATTTCGAAGAACAAGGGTCGGAGATTCTGGAACAAGGCATGTTGTTCGACTTTGTGAAGAATATTAATTTGTTCGCATTTGAAGGTGAGTTATTACATATTAGACAAGAATCACCACAAATGAAATTGTCCCCAATTGGTAATGGAAGACCATGTATTATTCGACTTTTGAAAAACGAAGAAATATATAAGAAAAATATAATCGGAAGAGATGATATAGTTAAGTTATGCTTGGATTATGCGAAACAAGAAGATAAAGTGGCAGTTATTGCTTCAGATGCATGCGCTATGATGGAATATTATGTGGAATATTCGTTGCAGGAATCCGAGCAAGAAAACTATTATAAAATCATAGATGAAATATCGTCTTGCTTGGAAGCACTTTATCGAATGGCAGATAACTCAGAAGAGTGGTTAAAAAAGTTTTTTAATACATTGATTAATAATTATATTAATGGAAATAGAAAAAGTATGCGTAAGTCAGAAGATATTATGGAATGGACATTGAAGAATGCTTATCCTGCTTTGGTAACTGGATTAGCAAACGAATTGTGTTTGATAGCTGATATACTATGGTTACGTGGAAAAGTAGATGCAGAGGAATTTGATTTCTATAGAGCCGATAGACTGTCTAAGGGTTTTGAATATGGATTAAGTGAGAAAGCTGAACATTATAATTATTTATATAGAACAGTGTACGAGAATGCATTTTTATGGAATCTGTTTCGATTGAATTTTAAAGTGGGATTTCATTGGGCAATTCAATTTATAAATAGGGTAATATTAGAATATGCAACTAATAATCCTGAATATGTAATAAAAATCAAAGTAAAAATTAGTGAGAGTAATGCAATAAAGGAATATTGGGGAAATGGAAACATGTGGCTTGCAGGGATTAGAGATCACAATGTACCTACCTTAATAGGAGATGTTATTTTTTGTCTTAAAGAGGCTATAATAAGCAGTTTGGAGATTTGTAAAAAGGATCATGAATTCACTGTTGCATTTGCAAATTATGTCAAAGAAACTATTTATTCAAAATCAAATAATATAGTATTGCTTACAATCATTGAGAGTATAGGAATGCACTTTGAAAACGAATTACCGGGTTATGCTTTGGATTTGGCTACAAGCATAGAACTTGTTCATTGGGATACCACAAGATATATGTTGTACAAAAAAAATCCGACAAAAGAGTTGCTCGAAAGGCAAATTCTTAAGACCATGGGGATACCTGAGCTTAAAGATAGATATGAGTTGGATAAAAAATGTGATTTGAGTATACAAGAATATGTATCTCATACACAGATATATTTTGATTCAATAGTTCAGGATAAATGCTATGGAATTCTTGATTATTTATATTCAATTATAAAAAATGATGCAGAAAATGCACAGGACTATTTACAGATTCAAAAAATGGATATGCGTGGTGCAAAAGCAACCAAGATAACCGACAATATAATTATGTTAGAACCCCAAATATCAGGGGAAGCAGAAAAAATTGTTCTAAGACAAGAAGAATTCAATAAACCTAAGCAGAGATTAAATGCGGCGATTAAAAAGTGTAATGATAATATGGTGTCTGGGCAGATTGACTTGCCATCAACTCTTGATGCAATTAAAGTTATTTTAGAATTGATGAAGGATACTGATATGGCATTTCAATATGAAAATCTTTTGATACTTTTGATTGCTAGTGCAATAAATCATCAAGAATTAGAAAATGAGAAAAGGGAAAAGTTTTGCACAATATGGATTAACGGAATAGAGAAATTGTTTTCTAATGGAAGCTTTTTGGCAGATACTGCACTTATGCCAGTTTTATTGAATCAATTGGAAAATGACGTTGCTATTGGGATAAAAAATAAAATAAAGAAAATTGTGTTGGATTGTTTGATGTATAAGGGGCAACATGGTGTTATTGATGAAATGGCTAAATACGTGAAGAGATATTTAGCTAATCACGAGACTTTGGCACAAGCGGTATTTAATACAATTATTAAATTATCTGAAGATCAGATGGAACATCAAAAATATAATGCTAATTATTTGAAAGTGAGTAAGAAAGATAAGGAGTTTATATTTAATCCTAATATGCAACCTAAGTTGTCAGGAATAGATCGTTATATCAAAGATGATGATGGAAATTGTTATACTAGTCGCGAAGAGGAGATAATAGATAGGTATCTGCTGCAGGAAGAATCTTTAGAGATAGATGTTTTTGATATGAGTAACTATGATATATCTACAATATGCTATGTTGCAAATTGCGGCCTAAATTTTACGAATGAATCTTTTAGAATGGTTATTCATGAAATTTTGCTATGTGTGATTGATATTTGGAAATATACTAAAAGAAATTATAATGCTCACGAAATTTTTGATGTTTACCAAGAACATGAAATCATAGAGCTGTTTCAGCGGGAAATGATTCAAACCCAAGATGATGCAAAAATGGCAATCGATATATTATTTGAAGAGATTGATTTTACAAAATTTACAACAGATACAATTGAGTTCTATCAAGATATCTTTGGCAATTTTTTATGTGAATTTTTTGACTCATATGTTGACTCAAAAAGAAGAAATATATGTAAAAAGAAAATTCTATATATTGAGAAAAAAGTAAATGACATTGATGAGGAGTATGTTCGAATACAGTTATATAAATCTCTTATGCTTTCTGTAACGAGATATTGCACGGGAGACTGGAGTAAAATCAAAACAAATTATTCATACGTAGATAAGCAATTTTTGAATAAGCAATTTACAAAGTATGGAAAATATCACATAAAGGAACTGTTGAGAACGATTTACCAAATGCATATGGATGAATTGCTGCCAGAAATATTAATTTCTATTAGAAATAGCTTTCAAAATGTAAAATCTGAGGTAAATAAATTTAAAAAATCAATAAGAGAACAAGAAGCAATAGTACACTTGATTATCCTTAAATCCTTTATTACATATAGTGATAAAATTAAACAGGATCAAGAACTTATTGAAGCATATGAAGATATACTTGAAATATTGATCAATTTAAATTATGAGCAGGCGGCTGTTATTTTGGATGAGTTTAGGATTCATTAATGGATGTAGGTTATTATTCATCTGAAATAAATATAATAAGAGATGCATGTATAGTGGCTCAGTTGTCAAGACAAAAATCTAAGATTTTTATAATGAACTGATAT